>Ga0206677_10001644_pt1 | contig 20436 bp, 23 predicted proteins | sample M130m12015metaG_FD_155475 | JGI IMG/M metagenome (GOLD analysis project Ga0206677, IMG submission 155475) | Ammonia-oxidizing marine archaeal communities from Monterey Bay, California, United States - M1 30m 12015 | ecosystem: Environmental > Aquatic > Marine > Intertidal zone | place: USA...
TGTCCTACAATAGTTTCTGGCGCCATGTTCATTGCACGAATAATACTTGGATACAGACTGTTCAAGTCCATGCTACCAATCCACTCATGCACACCTTTTTTAGGAAACGCAACATATGCACCTGCGGCTGCTGTATTACCTTCGTGTTCACGTCTATTAGGTACTTGCATACCACGTCTATGTGCTTCGTTAACAATAGCTTGCTCGGTCACTGCAACCGCACCTGCTGTTGTTTGTAGAAGCACTGTATTGTCGTGTGCAATTTCATTTGCTAGATCAATAAATCGCAGTTTCTTATCTAGTTTATCAAGCAATGCAACGTCTTGCCTGTTGTATTCAATAAATGTTTCAAAGTCGTTGTTGTAAAGTTGATCAAGTGTACCTTCATACACTGTTTTATTCTCGCCGACTTCCATTTCGCCAATAGCATCTAGTCGATATGTATGGCGTTCTTCATATGTATACTTGCGATACAAGTTGAGATAGTCCATATGTACTCTTCCGATAGTATCATATGTTTCGCTTAACTTGCCAAACTTCTCATATTCACGTTTCTTAGGAAGCTGGCCCCATAAGCAGAAACGTCTTGTGTCGTCCTTGCTTAGTACACGCTTAATACGATTTACAGTATACGGAACATCATAACCTTCACTGTTCCATCCACTGTGGATATCAGCATCTTCAATTAAGTCAAGGAATGCTTCAAGCATTTGTCCTTCACCTTCTTTGCTGTTTGGATACAATATACAAGTATCTCCCCAACGTTGTTTACACATTGCCCTTGCTTCTTCGATTGGCAACCCTTTAGGAGGCATAGCAACTGTAATCAACATATCTAGCCATTGCAAGTGTACAGTAATAGCAGTAATGGGCATAAATGGATCGTCAACTGGAGCAAAGCCACGTTCTGGATCAAAGTCTGTCTCGATATCCCAAAACGCTACATTCAACTTTGGTGCATCCTGGTTAAGATAATTTTCACTCAAACACTGAAAGATTGGATTCACATCACTCTCAAACATTTTCTTGCCTTTGTTAATAGCAAGTTCCTTGCGAAAGTCCTTTGTGTTTTTACAAACTACACGCTGTAGCGGATCACCAAATATGCTTTTGTATTTGCCACGTGGATCTTCGTAGTACCAAGTGTATTTTGCTTGGTATTCGTTATATAAACGTTTTCCGTCTTTGCGCTCTACAGCACGAATAATGTCTGCGTCTCTATCAAAAAATGCATCAACGTATGGCATGTGTTCTCCTTATAATTCTATTATATGACACAATTGTGTCGTTGTCTATTGGTTTTTTTAAAATAATCGAAGAGCTTTGTATAATATTCTACGTCATATTTTTGAATAAACTCAATAAACTCTTCGGGTACTTTGTTAGCAATTTTTAAGAATTGCTGATAGTTGTGTTCTATTTTATGTTGCACCAAGTTATATAACTTTGTATAATCATTGTTCTCGTATTCTTTTACTTGACTAATTATGGACTCGGCTCTTTTGTAAAATTCTTTTTCTTCATCAAAACTATAATCAAAAATTTCGGTGTATAATTCAAATCCTAACATTTCAAGTTGTTTGTTTAGCCCTGCATATCCTACACTGACAAATAGTTTTTTTGCTGCAATTGCTTTAAACGTTTTTTCGCTTATGTCCGGAAAGTCATCATAACTTTCGCATACCAAGTCTAAAAATCCATTATGATATTCTGAACTATAGCTAAGACAACTAGTTGGAGTATCTATATTGTCAATCTTTATGATTTGATTATCAAAATAATTAAATTTATATTGTTTATAATCTTGTTTGTGCCAAGATACTATATTACCCTCTATTAAATTGTATTTTGAAAGTAAGTCAATAAACTGACATTTGTGCTGCATTGCAGATCTGTTTAATGAAACTATAAATGTATTATGTTTGAGTTGATGTTGTTTTTTAAAATCATATAATCCTAAAACTAAGGTAGCACACATAGTTTGCCAATTTATTACTTTGATATATTTAGAAACTACAACATCTTGTAAGTAATTGCCTTCCCATATTTCTAGTATATTATTATTTTTAGCACACAATTCTTCTATGCGTTCTTGGTATTGTTTTATATTTTGCCATGTGCCAACTTCGTCAGGTGCAAAAATTATTATTTTAGTATTCTTTACTGCTAATATATTTTTTAATACTGTAGAGAAGCTCATCATAAAATTATACTCCGGAGGTAGTAATAATTTTTCTTGCATTACAGCATTGCCTTTGCTTGAGACTGTGCTTTTAAAATCATATTAACTACTCTTTGTGCATCAGGAGTAAATTCTGCATCCATTGTAATAATATCAGGTTTGTATCCAAATGCAATATCATTTACAAATTTCTTATGATTAAATTCACAGACCTCGGCCATGTTTTCTGCTGCTACTTTGTAATTTTTAATACCGGCAAGCTGCTCAACCAATGCCTCTATCCTTTGTTCCATAGTATTTAGACAATCAAATTCATAATCTATTACGTTGTGGAATAGTTTATAACCTTTGTCTTCTAGTGCAGTATTTAGATTTTTTGCACCAACTAAAATACTTGGCATTTTCCAAAGTATTGGCATCCAAGTCTTTTCAGTGTGCAGTACTATTTCGTCTGTGCTTTCTGGTGTAATAAGGAATAAGCTACGCTTCCATACATCTACAGGAGGCGGAGGATTAGTGTCGCTATCAAACACAAAGTCTGGATCAAAGTCTTTGCTTTCTACAAATCTATCTACCTGTTTATGCCAATCAGGAGTATTAGGTATCTTGTCCCAAATATCTTCTAAACGTCTGTAGTAAATCTCGCCATCTAATTTACTGTGAAGTAAATTTTCTATCAACATATCTTTGTGTGGCCTGTATGTAAGAGTTTGACAATGATACAACTGATTAGGAGCATGTGCTACTTCCTTGTATTGTTGCCATCCTAAGAATTGATCAAACTCAGGCCAAGGTTTATGGAAAGTTATTTCGTTATGTCTTGGATGTATAATATTACAATGATACACTAGTCTATTGCTTGTATATAATTCGTGTAGTATTTCACGTTCTTCGTCGTCACGCAAAATCATATATCGTATAAAATCATAAGCAACACCTTCTTCGCTCCAACCAATAACATGTAATTTATCAAATTTTTTATTCTTGAGACTTTTGATATCGATATCTAAACGTACTGTAGGCTCAAAAATTGTACTAGTGACTAAATCCATCCGGTTTCCTTCTTTTTTGCAAGCGGTGCAATACAATGTGTTTTTGTACTCTCAGGACATAGTTCGCATTGTGGCATAGGCTTGTGTAGTGTTTCAAAAAACTCAGAGAGATCGTCGTCAGGATGAGCTGGCTTGTACTGTTGCAATAAATCTATTGCATGATCTTCTAAAGGAAACTGTTTGATTAAGTCTGCACTTACGCTAGTCAAGTGGCACTGGTACATAAGTCCTTTATTAAAGTGTGTACAAGGCGGTTCTCCTCCTAAGCACACTTTGTGTGCTAATGTACTATTACTTCTATGAAACTGCCATTTATTGTTTTTAACGCCTTTTTTCGCACTGCTAATAAAATCTGTAGTTTGATACAATATAAAGTATGGACGATTGCTATTATGCGCTACATATCGTATCTCATCCTCAAAATTTACAATTTTATAAGGTTTTTCATTTAAAACCTCTTTTATGCTGTTTTCGATGTCTTTTGTTAAATTAGTATCGTGTATACTTACATCAATATACCAACCTAAATCTAACAGTTGTTTTGCAGTTTCGATATGATTTTTTAACAAGCTACCATTAGTACTAACATAATGTTTATTTGCATTAGGCCACAAATGTTTTAATCCAGCAGCCCAGTTTACAATATCAGGATTAGTAAAAGGTTCACCACCATGTAATGTAATTACATTTATACTTACTATTTCACTCCAACGTTTGTATAAGTCTTTGTAATCGTCAAAACGAAAATGATTGCGAAAGTTAAAATTGTTAAAACTTTCGCAACCACTGCAAGTTAAATTACAAACATTGGTGATGTTGAATGCACCATCGAAAATGCGATACATTAGGCTTCGGTGTCATATCCTGTAGTAGCAACAATAGTTTCAAGATCTTCAAATTCATCTTGCACTCTGCTCCAATCACGTTTTTGTGCAACTTTAATTGCTTTGTTGATTAGGCTTGCTTTTACATTAAGTTCTTCTGCAACTGCTTTAACAGTTTCTTTTAGTCCGCCTTGCAAATCTTCAATTTCTTGTAGTACTGTGACGCCTTCTTTAACTAGACGTTCTAGTTTTGCTTTTTCTTCTTGGCCGTAGACTCTATCGCTCATGCATTACTCCTTTAATTATATAGCTAATTATATACGATTATATACGATTAGTCAAACCTAATTTAGGTTTATCGTAAATTTTTTTGTTTAACGTCCATGCACTCTTAGTAGGACATAAAGCACACTGTGGTATACTTTTATTTAATTTTTCTATTTGTTCGTAGACATCAACTGCACTATGCTGTATAGGAACATATGCATTTATCAAGTCTTTGTTGCTTTCTTTTACAGTATATGTTTTTACAAATTCTTGTGCGCCTACTATGAGTCCGCATTTGTAAAGTTTGCCCTGATATATGTAATGTGCATCTTTGATACTACATATCATATGTGCTGCTATAGGATTGTTGTCAAACATTTCCCATTGGTTATTTTTATATGTATTGACTCCCATTGTTTTAAATTCATACGGCGCTGCTAACGCTGCAAATACTTTATTATCTATTACGTAGAATATATCAAAGTCGTCATTGTAGTAGTCGGGATAACCTACAGGAGGTGTATTTTGTTTTTTATAATCTGTTTTCAGTATATTTTCGATATCTTGTTGTGCTTGATTAAAGTGTTCAGTGCTATGCGAATGTACTTCTAATACTACGCCCAAATTGTGCCAGTGTGGAATATTGTTTTTATGTTTGTTTATGAATACGCCGTTAGTGCATACTTTAAAATCTTTGCAGTTAGGAAATAGATTTCTTATACCTATAACCCAATTATGAACATCAGGATTGCTCAACGGTTCGCCACCTATAATACTCATATCATTGGGTTGTAGTAGCTGACTCCATTGTTTTGCATCGTCACTATAATCTTCAAACTTGTCATGTCCTTTAATAGCAAAGTTGTTATAACTTAAACAATTATCACAAGCAAGATTACATGTATGACTAATATAAAATTGGACTGTTTCGAGTTTAATCTTGTTCTTCATCAAGTGTTTTATACTGCCATTCGTCAGTATGTCCTACGCTCCATTTAGGTTCTGTTTCTACTTTGTAATTTTGTGTACAAACTTTAAAATCGGGTGTTAATAAGTTTTCTGGGGTTAATGAGCTATCACGCCAGATAACTCTATTGTTTGGTTGAGCAGCGAATTGACCGTTGTCTAATTTTATTACGTTGAAAGTTTTATGTTCAGGGTCGTGTTCACTAAAATTACTGTCAAGATAATTTTTATCTCTATGTGCATTGTCTATTGTAAAACAATATTCTCCTGGATGCATGTTTCTGTCCTTGCCAAAAAATTCACAGCGTGACAGTATCGGCTTTTGTATAACAGTGATGTCGTAATCAAAACAATCCCAAAGCTGTAGCACATCAAGTGGAAGTAGTTCGCCGTGATCTGTTTTCCATACAAATGCACTAATAGGTAGTTTGTCATACAAAGCACCGTAGTCAGTTAGCAATGTTTCAAAATACAATGCCTTTGCTTCGGTGCTTTTTACACTTATCCAGATACCCGGTGTAAACTCTCCGTGTCCACTTTCGTGATCGTACAAAAACTCTTTACGTACATACACACTTTGAAGCGGTAAATTATGTACTAAAAATGCCATCCATACCTCTTTCTATTATTTCATAACCTTGTAGTTCTTCTTTGTACTTATCAGGATCTCCTAGTATAAAATATTTAAATCCTTGCGACTTGTAATAAGCACATTCACTACGTATTGATTTATAACCTAGTTTTAATTTCGGATTAGAATAATTCCATGCAAATTGATCTGCTATTACTGTTTGTTTACTTGGAAATTTATAAGTCAAACTCCATGCAACAAGATCATCGTTATCATAATATCCTATAACGTCTGCATTGTATTTGGCTTCAGTATTCCATTCTTCTTCAAATACAGGATGCGGATTTTCTATATCATTGTGTTCTATATATTGCTTGTATATCTCTTCGCACTTAGGAAAGTCTTGTAAACCAAGTAGCACAAAATCAATTTGTTTGTATTTTATTTTTGTTAAATCTATTCTACAGATCATCAACTACTTCTTTATAATACTCTTCGGTCCAGTATTTATAGTAGTCTTGTTTTTGTAAAATTTTTCTTGCCCGTTGTAATTTATCTATAGGCTGTAGTAATGCTAATGCATATTTTCCTTGGTTAACACATGTATCTAAAATCATTTCGGGTTCATCTGGATGATCTTCTAGTGCAATATAACCTCTTTGTTTTAAAAATCTATGATTCGCTGTTTCAACGGCAAGAGATAATTCTTCGGAACTAATAAAATCTGGCTTACATCCAATAACAATAACTTCTTTATTTTTAGGCCAGTGGTATGAATAATTTTCTAATTCTGCAATAAAATAATCATGCACACTTATACGCTCTGCTGGATTAATTTCTCTGCATAATATTTTATTGTCGATCATTGCTTGTTTTGCAAATGGGCATGGAGGAAGATTATTAAAAGCAGGATTGTTTATACTTAAAAAGTTTTCAATCCAGTTGTTTATTTGTTCTACGAAAACCATGTCTGTTTTGCAGTGTTATAAAGAGCCGACCAGTCTTCATACCTATTACGGTTTCTTCTGCCATCTCTATCACTAAGCACTCTTTGTAATTCAACATCCATTGCTTCGAGTATATCAAACCATATTTCTTTTTGATCATCGTCATACATTGCACCATTGGCAACTTCTTCGAAAAACTTATAAACAGTTTCAACTTTATCAGAATTGATTAAGGTGTCGGGTTCGCCATCGTTGACATCTACAAAATAATTATTTTTAGGACGTTCAAAAATGTCTTTGATTTTTTCAAGTTTTGCTGTGCTTTGATCAGTGCCTAATTCTGTTAATTCTCTTAACAAACCAGGATCTAAATCAGCAGTTGCTAACTCACTGCCACGTATACCTAATATTGCTTTCAAACGATTGATTTCATCGGTTTCTCCAAATATAGTTAAATATTCACTGTCGATGTCATCAATTAAATCGCCATTACCTAGTGCTTTATAATATTCATTTATAAGCGTATAGTCTTCTGGATCTGATATCATAGATACTAATTTTTGTATTTTTTCTTCGTCGGTGCCTATCCATGCAGTCCACCAAGGGCCTAACATTGCTTCTTCGAATATTTTTGCCATTGTAAATGGTGCTGCTTTTGATGCTCCTAAATCTGACATTATAAGAGCAAAGCCTTCGTCGTTTATTGGAGTACCATTCATTACAAATTCAGTTAATTGATCTGTTTTCTTTTCAAATATTCTTTGATCAATAGTTTCGCCATGTTCTTGTTTAAACAAGCGATATATTCTTTCATATCTAGATGCTAGATCGTTGGTATTTGCAAGTTCTGCAAATGCATCCATACGTGTTTCTTCTCTATGAATACGATCTAATAATGCTTTTTCTTCATCGGTTGCAGCATCGATATCATCTAATATATTACCATAAGCGCCAAGACCTAAACTTCCTTCGTCTTCTGCCCATTTTTTGTCAAAGTGAACAGCCTTTGTATCAACTAACCAGTCTGCGTCTTCTTTAATTTCGCCGCCGATCCAATCAAAAATAGAAGGTTCTTTTAAACCATTTGCTACAAGTTGTGCAGCCTTCTCTGATAGCCCTCTTAATCTATTAACACCCATTTGCGGATTTGTTGATTCATCAAACGGTGTTGCTTTAACATAGTACGGAACCATCCATGGTGCAAATTCTTGTATTGCAGCAATAAGAATTGTATTTGCTAATTCTATTGACTCAGGACTTGTATCAACAGTAAAGTCTGGAACACTGCCGCCAGTTTCTTCAATAGCTATTCTAAGTAAATCGTCAATTAATACTGCATTTTTTATTTGTTTGCTGCCTTTTTTAACAATTACTTTATTTGCTTCGCGAGCTTTCATAATTGTAAATGTATCATTTTCGTACTCAACATTTAAACTATCAGTTGATAATCCAAATACAATACTAGAATGTAGCATATTGTGATTTATTCTGCCTATACTTGCTAAAGGTCTAAAAACAATTGATTCATAATCTTCATCGGTTAAGGCATCTGCTAGTCTCTGTGCTAAATCTTCGTTTACAAGGTCTTGATATCTTGCACTACCGTTATTCCAATCATCTGGTGTTTTTAATTGGTTCATAAGGTCTTTTACACTTGTTTCATCAATGCCGTCAACGCCAGGAATGAAACTTATCCATCCTTCGGCTAATGCATTTTTCATTTCGATGGCCCAAACATTAACTTGTTGTTCACTTAAATTATTAACAACAGTTTCCGGTTCCCCTTCACCGGCTGCTCTAGCTTGATTTGCTTGTGCATTAGCTTCATATTTACGCAGCAATCCATTGCCTAGCTCTTTAAAGTATGCATACAATTTTTGAGATAGTTCTTTTCTACCGCCTAGATTTACTTGTACTCCGCCGTGTAGTGGATGAAAGTATTTTTCGTTTCCGTTGGCAAATGTAGCTTTGAGTCTTTCGCCGTCATTTTGTAAAATGTCGTCTTCCCAACTTTGCAGCCAGATACGAGGATGTGCATTTTGATATGCATACATCTCTTTTTCTAGTCTAGCAATTTTTTGTACATTAGCACTTTGTAGTATTGACCCTTTTTTATTTAATAATTCGTCTAAGATCACAGCCCAGCCGTTAAAACTAATTGCGGCTAACATATCTCTTGTTGTTTCAATATTACCAACAGGTGTGTCAATAACAAAACTTAGATCAAGTGTTCTACCTGTCCAAGTTGGCAAAGGATCATTAGTTCCTGCCTGTCCTCCGTCCATAATAAGCAATCCTTCGTTAGGACTACCTGGGCCGTACAATCTACTATTTAATAAAATCTGTATTTCTTGTGGACTAAATTCTGGTGTACGTACATCTACTCTAGCATTTGGATCTTGACGTAGTATACTTGTTTTCCACTGTATAACAGCATCAGTAAGTGCTTGCGACCACTCGTCTGACATATCGCCGATCCATGCTTTTTGTTGCGGGTTAGGCGGCTGATTATCGAATTCTAATTGAAATTTCTGCAACTGTCTTTTTAGTTCAGCAACTGTTCCGGGAGCACCTGGGTTATTAGGACCAAGCCTCGACTGTGCTGCACCAGAAGCAAAACTTCTCAAATTATTTTCAATTAGTAATTCAGTTAATTTCATTAATCACTCATTTTTTTGTTTAATGCAGCATACAATTGATCTTTAATACTGTCAACACTAGATTCGTTTTTTGCATTTTTTGTTGCAGTAGCATACATAACTGCTTCGGCATCGTCGCCATAACGATCTTTAAAATCGCTTTTGTTTTTCTTCATACCTTTGACATATTTTTCTTTAGTTTTTTCTTCGTCTTTGGTAAGTTCACGCTCTTGCAGCATCGATTCTAGTGCTTCAACTCTGCGTTCTAGTGCTGCAATACGATCGTCTTTGTCGCTTTCGCCTACTAGTCTATCTTGGAATGGGTGTTTAGTACGTCCTGGTTCAGCCTTGGGCATTGGCTCACTTCCACGCACTTTATCTGCGTGTTTTTGCTTACCTTCGGTGACAACACCTGCTAATGCAGCAAAGTCATTGACACTATAGTTTCTATCCATTTGTAATGAACCTTCTGGAACATTTGCACTTTCTGTGATATAGTCAACTTCTGCCGCAGGTGCTGGAGCATTACCACCTGCTTGTGCTCTAAGTTTTGCTATATCCTCTGCAGGATCTGTAGGATCCATTTCAAATAGTTTATGTTGTAGTGCGTTAAAGTCCATTACTTGATCCTTTTTAACAGTTGCAGTTGTCGCCGCAGTTGCAGTTTTCGCATTTACAATTTGGATTATTACAATTCATTATTTTGATCCTTTCTTACGGCAAGAACCTTTTTCGCCACGTTTCTTACCTGGTACTTTTTCATAACCTTTCCAGCATTTATCGTACTCACTGCTGTTGCCGTGTGCTTCATCTAATTCTTCTTCTGATAGCGTAGTATAACTTGGTTTGCCGCAGTCTGAGCATAGCCCACTTGCTTCTGCTAATCGACTTGCTAAACTACCTTTATAAGATTTTACTTCGCTAGTGCTTAGAGATTTAACATGTCTCTTTGGTTTTGCATCTTCTGCTACTTTTACACTTTCAAATTTTGTGTCATAATCCAATGCATGGTACACACTACTGATATAGTCTGCTGCTTTGGTAATTTTAGCTTGTTGCCATCCCTCAATACCTTCTGCTTCACTTACGTTTTTCAACATCTCGTGTAGTTTAATAGAATATTTTGCAAGTTTGTACAAATCGCTACGTGCCATTTGTACTTCGTGATCTCGTTCTGCTACATCAGCTAAATCTGCGAGACCTTCGTTTGTTTTTTTAGTCATTATAATGCTCCGAATTAGTATACTAATATATTTATCACTTCTTAGATTTGCGTGATTTGTTTTTACCGTTGCTTAATATGTTATCACTATCTAATGCATTTTTAGCAGTACCGTCTGCATTTTTACGCTGTCGTGATTGCATACCGCCTATTGGTGCTGCTACTGCTGCTACTGAACCTGCACTAGTAGTTTCACCCATTTGAGATTTTGCAAATGCATCTGCTTTTGTAGCACTGCCATAATCATCATCGGTGTCGTTGGTATCATCTAATCCGCCATCTGTATGATCTTTTTTGAGTGAATTTGTTTCACTTTGTACTTTCTTAGCAAATGACATTAGTTTTTTGATAACTGGCATCGATATGCCGCTTTTCTTTTCAACATCTTTGGCGTTCTTTGGACCAAATGTTGCACCAAAACTTGTAAGTTCGTCTCCAACTCTTGCCATAGCATTACTAAGTGCATCGTCTTTTACTGTTGCTGCTTGTGTTTTTAGTATGTGACCTAATGCTACAATTTCACGTTGCTGCGGAGTTAGATCAAAGTTGTCTGTAGAATCAACTGCTTCGGATGTTTTTTTATTCTTTTCAGCTTTGCTGTACTTGTCTTTCAAACGTCCTAGCTCTTCTTGACTAGCACCTTCACGACCTGCTTGTGCAGCTTTGTCCATGTACTCTTTACCGTGCTTTTTAACACCGGTATGATACTGTAAGCCCGAACCTTCCATTACATCTAAGTTTTTTATTAAATCATTCATTTTCATTGTATTTTCTCCAATATGCATTGCGTTCGTTTGTACTTGCTCTACGTGCTTCGTGTTCTTTATATTTAGTTATGTAGTGTGCAAGTTCTTCTTTTGTCATTTCTTCTTCTTCTTACCGCTTTTCATGTTTGCGCACCAGTGATACATTTTAGCTTTCTCACCACTTGCTTTTTTAGCACGTTTGCGTAAATCTGTGACACTACCATTACAACTAGCACCTGACTTTTTTACTCTGCCAGGTCTACTTTTGCCTTTTTTCTTACCATCAGCAAAGTTTTCTAATGCTGTAAATATTCTGCCAGGTTGTTTTGGTTGAGATTTATTTTCGTATAAATCATCTATATCATGCCCACCTTCTATGCAAGCCTGTTCCATAGCTGTAAAACGTTTTTCTTCAGTTTGTAATACATCTCGTGCTGTGCGTATTGCCCTATTACCTTGTGGATGGTTAGGATTAATACCTACTACTTCCCCATTCATAAGTTCACTTATGTTAGCAGCCTTGCCTACACGGTCTAGCACTTGATGTAGTTTGTCTTTTGCATCGTATCCGCCAGTTTCATAGCCTTTTTTACCACGTACTTCAATACGTTGCTTGTCATTAGTATCCATGATATGTAATACATCTATATTCTTATCACGTTCTAAACGCAACTTTATACCTTCGGTTAACCCTAAGTTAAAAAGAACATTTGTGCTATTACCTTTTACTTTACTACTAAGTGTAGGAGGACGTCCATCTTTGTCTACTTTGTTGCCAAACTTTGCTGCTTCAATACGTGTTTGATCCACACCAACATCTGGTGTAGTATTAACACCTTTTACAATGCGTCCAACACCCTCGTCTATGTGTTCAATCCTCAACTGGCTTCTCTCCTGTTAGGTGTGGCTGACTAAACCATAGTTTAAACCATTCGTCTGTGCCGGGTCGTATTTTTTTCTTGCGTTGAATCTTAGCCTTCTCGGTACCTGTTATACTCATATTTTCAGGAACATACGGAGTAAACCCTGTAAACTTATTGCGTATACCAGCTAAATGTTGAAGGTCCGCAATATCCATTATGCTGCCGCTTTCCTTGCTTGAGTAATTGCTCTTGCCAAATCTGCAGGTGCTGCTTTAGGAAATTCCTTTTTTAACATACCTAGCAAAGTTTTATCAGATACTTGTAGTCGTTTTTTTGCATATGACATATAATTATTAAAAGGGTCTTTTCTGCCATGCATTACATAATTACCAACCTTTTTAGCAAAGTCCATTACGCCTTCTTCTAGGTCTTCCATTTCGTCAGCAATGATAGTTCTTACTAAATCTTGTATATCACCTTCGCCCATCATTTCTTCAACGGGATTTTCAATTTGAAACTTATTACAATATTGTCCTAGTCCACGCTTTACCATATTTTCCAATGGAGCAGTATCTTTTGTATTTTCTTTATACTCGTCTATAGCAGGAAAAAAGTTTTTACGATAAAACATAGGATCATTGCGCATAAAGATCAACAAGTCTGATGCTACATCGTAATCAGGTTTTGGAATGATTTCTTGTGGGATATCCATATCGTGAAATTCGTTTATTTTTACCATTTTCTGCAACTCCAATAACGTGCCTTATGACGTGGCCCAGGATTAGAACAGTTGTGTCTTGCACGGAAACTTCTTCTACGTGCTGCATTGTCTTTTTTAATCCTTGCGCCTTTTTGTCCAAAGTTAACTTTAACTACGTTGCCCTTTGGATTCTTAACATATACTTTGAACTTTTTAGTGTCACCTGCCATTGGCTTACCAAGTTTGACTTTGCGTCCTTGGTATTCAGCTTCGTCTAACGCTTCGTCTTCATTATACCACATAATACCATATGTTTCAAAAAACTTGTCATCGTCTTCAAAAGTTTCTTCTAATGATTCTAAACCTTCTGAGATATTTTGTCTTTTACGGCTGCCATCTATGTTGTGTGTTGCACTGTATTTTGAAATCCACTCGTTGCGTTCACGGAACATAAATGCACCTTTAGGACGAGGTCCTGCACTTTCGTATTGACTACGAGGTGGAATTTCTATTCCTAGTCTACGTAGTTCAGGTGCTACAAATCTATTAAAATCTCTATCGTTCATTTCGTCATAGAAGTCTGCAAATAAATCTGAGCCGTTTTCTTGCTGATATGCTTCTGCTGCTGCACGGAAAGTATTTGCATCTTCTAATCTTCTAAGTTGACTACGGATTTGTCTTTCATCTGTACCTATTCCAGTGCCACCTTTCATCGCTTGATAAAAGACACCTGCTACAGCTTGTCCAACTGCTGGATCAACACTTGGCGCTGCTTGACTAGGACTAGTGCTATCTACATCTGGCACGGTTTCGCCTCCGCCAAATGCTGGTGCTGCTGGTGCTTGACGATTTACTTCAGGGTCATCTGCTGTATTAATAGTAGGTGCTGCATCTGTACCTACTGGTTCGTCTGGTTGTACTACTGATGTTTGAGCATTTGGCTCTGGTGCTGCTCTCGGCGGCGTATTTCTTCCAAGTGTTGCTCTATCTGCTGCAATTGCATCTAGTGCATTTGTTTCGTCGCCTGGACGTACATTTGGAGACGGTTCGCCTTGTGGTCTAGCACTCGACATTCTGCCAACTGGTTGTACTGGTGCATCAGATTGTCCTGTACTTACTTGTTCTGGTTCTGGTGCAACAACTGGCTGCGACATAACTTGATCATCATCTGCGGCATTTCTAGCTCGACGAGCTTGATCATCTGATTGTTGGGCCATACGATCTATTCTGTCATTTTGAAATTGATCATTCCTTCTGCGATCTTGTCTCTGACGTAATTGACTTGGACCACCGGTTGTTGTTCCGGTAGCAATTCCTCCGTCTATCGGTGGTGATGTTTGTGGTGCTGCACCTGCTCCTGCATCTCTTTCAACATCAGTCATTCCGCCTGTATTTGGTCTTGCTTGAGGACGTGGTGATGTTTGTGGTGCTGCACCTGCTCCTGCATCTCTTTCAACATCAGTCATTCCGCCTGTATTTGGTCTTGCTTGAGGACGTGGTGATGTTTGTGGTGCAGCTGATTGTGCTTGTGAAGGTGCTTGTGCAGCTGATTGTGCTTGTGAAGGTGCTTGTGTAGTGCTGCCTACACCAGGTTGAAAAGGCGTTGTTGATGCACGAGGAGCACCTGCGTTTCTTGGACCACCGCCTGCTGCTAATGCCGCTTGTGTTTGTCCACCTGCGATACCATCTACTTGAATGCCTGCACGTTGTTGAAATGCTCTTACTGCTGCTTCTGTGTTTGGACCGTAAATGCCGTCTACTGCAACACCTAATTTCTGTTGTAATGCTTCTACTTCGGCACCTCTACTACCACGTCTAAGTGTTGCTTCAGTAAGTTCTATTTCAAACTTTTTTAAACCAAACTCAAATAATCTCATTGCTAACTCCTGCGCCGTTTCTTCAACGTTTTCTATTGCTTCGGGTAAAGGCATTCTAATAGTTTTTACATTGCCTACTTTACCTGTGTAAAATTCTAAAGCATCTTCGTTTAAAATTCGATTACTAGATGCAAGGCATTCTGCTAGATACTTTTCATCCACAGATCCGCTATAATTAATACTAATAAAATGTTCCATACAGTATTTATCTAAGACGGAGCATACACTAATTTATCTACACGTTGTATATTATCACCGACTAGCATTTGGGCAATCATCATTGTTTTATAATCTCTTACATAAAAATAATATCCTTTGACCCAGCCACCAACAAGACATTCTTGTTTAGCTATGTCGCCCATTTTTCCTAGTTTAGGATTTGCATCAATCCATTTTGCAAGACTAGGTTGTCCAGCTTTTTTACCTAAAGTAATTTTGTACTCATAATCAGGCTTAGTTTTACTTACAATTATATTTTCATCTGATTGTAATACTGCTACATTTTGCGGGTTTGGTTCCCATAGTTCTACATAGGGCTGTCTTAGTTTGTTTCCTAAGTCTACTAACATTTTTCTGTCATTGCTATATAAAAATAAAATATTTCTTTCGCAGCGTACCTTGTAATCTGTTGCTCTTTTTAGATGCCTGTAAATATATATTGCATCGTTAAAATGCTCAACAGGAATTGTATCTCTAAAGCCTAAGGGCACTTCGATAATATTTTTGCTTGGTTTATAAAAAGAATGAACTTCGTCTAAACGCTTTTGGCACCATTTTAAATCGCCCTTAGGCTGAAACTCTGTTCGAAAATAGGATGCACAAGTATTTACTATGGCAAGTTTATAAAGGTACTTGCCATAGTGTAATTTATTGCTTTCATACAGTCTCATGTTCTTCGATTTCGCAATCTAATTTCAGTTCATCTTGTCTGTAATCGATTGTGACACTACCACCGTTTTTCAAAGAACCAAACAACATTAGTTTACTCAACGGACGTTTAATGTCATTGTCAATTACACGTTGTAAAGGACGAGCACCCATTTTAGGATCAAATCCTTTGTCTACAAGATAATCAAGAGCATCGTCTGTGATATTGATAGCAATGTCTTTTTTCTCTACTTGTGTTTTTAGTTCAACAAGGAACTTGCCAACAATTTTCATCATTACTTCTTTGCTTAGTTTACCAAATGTAATAACGCCGTCTAGTCTATTTCTAAACTCTGGAGTAAAGAATTTTTTCAAACTAGTATCTTCGTAGTCTTTTTCAAAACTATCACCAAATCCAATAGCGTTCTTTTCAGCATCTTGCGCACCCAAGTTTGTAGTAAGAATAAGTGTACAATTACGTGCATCTGCTTCTTTACCATTTGAACCAGTGATAGTACCATTGTCCATAATTTGCAACAAAATACTACTAACGTCTGGATGTGCTTTTTCGATTTCATCTAGTAGCAACACACAGTTTGGATTTTCCTGAAGTTTATCAATAAGAATACCTCCGGCGCCATCTTCGTATCCTACATAACCTGGAGGAGACCCTATCAACTTACTTACACTATGTTTTTCTTGATATTCACTCATATCAAAGCGTACAAGTTTTACACCCATCTGACTGCTCAACTGTTTTGCAAGTTCTGTTTTACCTACACCTGTTGGGCCCATAAACACAAACGAGCCAATTGGTTTGTTTTCGCTTTTAAGTCCGGCTTGTGCAACTAAGATTTTGTCTACAATATCTTCGATAGCGTTATCTTGACCGTATACTACTTTTTTCAAGTTATCTTCCAAGTGTGCTAGGTTTTCGCTTTCACGCTCTTTAACTTGATCTTCTGGCAGTTTAATCATTTTAGCAAGCTCGTATTGAATGCTATCTTTAGTGACAATTTTATTTTCAGTAATATCACGTACTTTAAATCTTGCACATGCAACATCAATTAAGTCAATTGCTTTGTCTGGCAACTTTTTATCTGTCTGATATTTTACACTTAAATCAATTGCTGATTGCAGAGCATCGTCGTCAATTTTTACATTGTGAAATTCTTCATAATACTTGCGAATACCTTGTAAAATTTTCAATGTAGTATCTACACTTGGTTCGTCTACTGTGACACGCTGGAATCTGCGCATCAATGCACGATCTTTTTCAAAGTACTTGCGATACTCTTCCCAGGTAGTTGAAGCAACAACACTAATGTTGCCTTTTGCTAATGCTGGTTTAAGCATATTAGCAAGATCGTTTGCACTATTGCCACCTCCTGCACCTGCACCACTAATCATATGTGCTTCGTCGATAAACATAATAGTTTTGCCTTTGCCTTTGAGGCCTTGCAATACCATTTTAAAGCGTTCTTCAAAGTCTCCGCGATACTTACTACCAGCAAGCATTGCACCAATGTCTAAACTAAACACTTTGTATTCTTTTAGAAACTCTGGTACATTTCCTTGTACAATTTGGAAAGCCAAACCTTCAGCAATAGCAGTTTTACCAACACCTGGATCTCCTACCATAAGAACATTACTTTTTGTTCTACGTCCCAATGCAAGAGCAACTTGTTCAATTTCTTCATTGCGCCCGATTACAGGATCAATTTTATTAACCTTTACTTGCTGATTTAAGTCTGTAGTAAAGTCTTTTAGGGCTTTATTTGCAGCACCCTGATTAACTGATTCATCCTCAGTGTCGTAAATTTCACCTTCGGTACTAATGTAGTTTTGAAACTTAGTTTTTTCAATACCCATTTTTTGCGTGATGTAAAACGCCCAGCATTTCTTTTCAGTTAAAATACTAACAAAGACATCTACAATCTGAATATCATTTCTACCTTGGAAAAGAACTTGTGTAAATGCTCTATTTAAAACACGTTCTACTGTGCTAGTTTTCTTTGGTTTGTATTTTAATTCAGGGTCAACAACTTTAATATCGTCAAGATTAGTTTTTAAATAATTTTCTAATTCTTTTTTCATATACTCTACATCAGTACCGTATCCATTAACTAATGTACTAAATGTTTCTTCGCAGAGCATGGCAAATAGTAAATGTTCTAAAGTCACATATTCATGACGCAATCGTCTTGCATCTTTCACTGCTTTGTCAAATACTGCCTGTAATTCTTTGCTAGGTTCAACCATTTATTTTCCTTTTTTGTGCTTTCACTCTACGCTTTTCAGCCATTTCTAATTTTAGTTTGCTAACTCTATCGATAAATTGAATACCGTAAAGATGATCATATTCGTGTAAAAAAATACGTGCATCAATATCGTCGAACTTTTCTTCTACATGTATAACATCCTTATAGTCAGATGTCAAGGTCTGAAATTCAACCATGCAACTAATCGGACGTCTTACTTTAAGTATTAGCTCAGGATGACTTAAACATCCTTCAACTCCTGCTTCAATTTCTTCGCTCAATCCTTTAATTACAGGATTAATTACTACAATTGGAGATCCGAGTCTTTTGTTAATAATAGTTTTCATAACAAATATTTGCCATGGAAATCCTACTTGGTTTGCACTCAACCCTAATCCACTGTGCTTGTTCATTAAATCAATCATGTCTAATGCAACCGGAGCAGGGTGCATTTGTTGTACATCAAATTGTTCTAATTTTGTTTCTAATCTACCGTCTGGTGCTAATACTAGTTCCATCATTTATCTCTCTTATTTTATCTAACATATCCCAATCATCTATTTTTGGTGTTATACCCTTTAGCTCTAAATACATATTACCCGGACGACCAGTGTTCATGTCAGGAAGTCCGTGTCCTGCTATGCTCATAATTGTACCTGGATTAGTGCCTTTGGGTACTTTAACTTTAATACTTTCGCCTAATAAATTTGTCACAAATACTTCAGTGCCTAAGATAAGTTCTAATACATTTATAGCACACTTTGTACGCAAGTGCGACCTATCTCTTACAAAATGCGCATGTTTTTCTACAGTAATTTTTACATTTAAATTACCACGTGGTACACCTTTTATAATGTCGTCACCTAACCCTCTGTATTGCATAATTAAATTATCTTCTACACCTGGCGGAATTTTTATATTGGCTACTTCTTCTCTGCCTGTGCGTAATTTATATTTTCCAACAACATCTTTTCCTGTCATTGCATCACGTAAACTTATTCTTACATTAATTGTCATATCTGCATTTTTACGCATAGGTTGCCGTCTGCCGCCACCAAAGAACTGATTAAATATATCATTCATATTTTGTGAATTCATATTGATTTCGGGTTGGGGATTGTCATACTGCTGTCTTTTAGCAGGATCTTTCAGTGTTTCGTATGCTTCGTTTATTTGTTGGAATGTTGTTTGATCACCACCACGGTCTGGGTGATGTTGCATCGCCAGTTTCTTGTATGCTCGTTTGAGTTCTTCTGGCGATGCTTGTTTGTTTACGCCTAACCTGCTGTAATAGTCCATACTATTACTTATTTAGAGATTAGCGTTTTTTGCTTGAACTTGACTTACCTACTGCTTGTGCTCCAAAGAACGCTGCTACGATAGCTGCAACTGATACAAAGTATACACTTGCCATACTGCCTAATACTGTTGCTGCTTGATCTAGATTTAGTAAAACTGCAAGTACAACCGCAAATGGATATAGTAGCATTCCTGCTAATGAGAACCATGCCATCTTGCGTTGTGCATCACGCATAGCATCAGCATCTTCAAGTTCTCTACGCTTGAATTCTAAATACATTTTTTCTTCTGCACTGCTTACATGTCCGTCGCCGTTTGTATCTGCTGGATGAAAATCTCCTACAGGTTGCGGCGTTGGTGCTGATTGTTGAATCACAGGTGCAACCGGTGCCGGTGCTGGCGCTGCTGCTGGTGTAGGTGCAGGTGTTGTTGTTGGCGCTGCACTTTTTAGTTGATCAGGTTTTTTTCTTGGCATTTTTACCCTCCAATTTTTGTAGTCTGCCCTCTAGGTCGTCTATTTTTGCTGTAATTTTTGGATACTTTTTTCTCCATGCATCCTCAGGCTGTTCTAGCCAAGTTAAACCCCAACGCTCAACAAGGTAGTCTACTGCTAAGTCAAACTTAGCGTATCCCCATAATCCTATTCTTGTTGTGCTTAAATATGCTAGTGCAACAGCACCTAAAATACTGCCTGCTATACTAGTATAAATCCATGTGCGATCGCCCGCCATGTTTTGAATCATTTCCCACATAATATGCCCTCTTAGTTATGTGTGTATTTATTCGTTTACAACAGCATTATCCATTGCTTGTTCAGCTTGTTCGTAATAGCCTTCGTATGCTGCTATAATAGCTTGCTGTTGCTGTACAAGCGCACGTATATCACTAAAGTTCAATCCTAGTGCAGCATAACCTTCACCAGTTAATCCGTATATAGCAAACGGTTTTCCACTTGCTGCAAGTTGTGCTATCACAGCATCAACATTAGCTTCATTGATAACAATCCATTCTAACTTGCGCATGTTAAGTTCGTCAACAGGAGGCAGAGATAGTGTAGGTTTGTCAATAGGTTTAGAACTTATTTCAATCTGCTGTGGCTGTGTTGAGCAAGCCGCGAGACCGATAATCATCGTAAAGCCAAGGACACTCTTTG
>Ga0206677_10001650_pt1 | contig 20400 bp, 15 predicted proteins | sample M130m12015metaG_FD_155475 | JGI IMG/M metagenome (GOLD analysis project Ga0206677, IMG submission 155475) | Ammonia-oxidizing marine archaeal communities from Monterey Bay, California, United States - M1 30m 12015 | ecosystem: Environmental > Aquatic > Marine > Intertidal zone | place: USA...
TGTGCGCAGTTTTTTCATCTGAGCCTCAGCTTCTGTGGGCTTATTCCAAAATTCAGGATCGAGAGTTACTTCCTCTTGATTTCGAATTTCGATCAGTTTGACATCAATGTCAAAGATACCTCCTTAATGCGCCGAGACGCTCCAAAAGACCTTTCTGTTGATCTGTTGTTATCATAAACATTATTTTTTGTAAAAATAGAATTAAACTCTTGGAATCCCTTTTTTTGACATTATTTTTTTAGCTTAGGATAAATTTTTTAAATGATGAAACAATTAATCCGTTTTACCTTTATCCTAACTCTTTTTTTGTGTATTTCGCTACAAGCGCAACGTTCCAAGAAAAAAGGAACTTCTGGTCAAGCAACCCAATTGGAAAGCCTTGTTAATACCGCAAAATCTTTTAAAGGTTTTTTTGACTTTTTCTACGATGACAGTAGTGGAAAGGTTTATTTAATGGTCAATAAAAAAAATCAAATCGATACTGAATTTTTGTACATCAACAGTTTAAGCGCAGGAATCGGCAGCAATGATATTGGACTAGATCGGGGGCAACTGGGCAACGAGCGAGTAGTTTATTTCTCTAAAGCTGGTAATAAGCTTCTTTTGATTCAGCCTAATTTAAAATATCGTACCAGCACTTCTAATGTTTTGGAAAAACAATCTGTAAAAGAGGCATTTGCCGAATCTGTTTTGTTTGGTTTTCCGATTATCGAAACATCAGCATCTGATTATCTTGTAGATTTAACACCTTTTTTGATGCGAGATACCCACGGGGTTGTTCAACGTTTAAAACAAACCAAGCAGGGGAGTTTTACCGTAGACAAATCTCGTTCGGCAATTTCACTTCCACGAACCAAAGCATTCCCAGAAAATATTGAATTGGATGTTTTGTTGACTTTTGGTGGTCAAGCAACAGGTGGATGGATTCGATCGGTTACTCCGTCTCCCAATAGTGTGAGTGTAAAGCAGCATCATTCGTTTGTTGCTTTACCAAAAATTTCTTTAACACCTAGAAAATTTGACCCCAGAAGCGGGGCAATTCCATTCTCATTTTATGATTATTCTACTCCTGTTGAAGAATCTACTAAACAAATTTACACTTTGCGACACCGTTTAGAAAAAGTCAATCCCACTGCATCTTCTAGTAAGGCTAAAGAACCCATAGTTTATTATTTAGACAACGGTACTCCAGAACCCGTTCGATCTGCTCTTTTGGAAGGGGGAAGTTGGTGGAATCAAGCTTTTGAGGCAGCTGGTTATGAGGATGCTTTTCAGATTAAAATGCTGCCCGATGAAGTAGATCCCTTGGATGTTCGCTACAATGTAATTCAATGGGTTCATAGATCCACTCGAGGTTGGAGTTATGGTGCTAGTGTTGTAGATCCGAGATCTGGAGAAATTTTGAAAGGTCATGTAAGCTTGGGGAGTTTGCGGATTCGTCAAGATTTTTTGATTGCACAAGGACTAACCCACGCACCTTATGCAAATGGTAATACTGACGAAAGCCAAATGTCCGAATTTGCTATTGCTAGGATTCGACAGCTATCTGCCCACGAAATTGGGCATACACTTGGTTTTGCACATAATTTTGCTGCTAGTACAAACGACAGAGCCTCTGTTATGGATTATCCCCACCCAAAAATTGATATTGTTGATGGTAAAATTTCGTACTCAAATGCTTATGCTGAAGGTATTGGTTCTTGGGACAAAACTTCTGTACAATATTCTTACAGTGATTTTCCAGAGGGAACGGACGAGACTCAAGCGTTAAATTTAATTTTAGAGAAAAGCATAGAAGAAGGAAATCGTTTTATTTCAGATCAGGATGCACGCCCAATAGGGGGAGCACATCCCTATGCTCATTTATGGGATAATGGTAGAATTGCAGTTGAAGAGTACAAGCATCTTTTGAAGGTCAGATTGATTGCATTGAAAAACTTTTCAAAAGATCAGTTGAGAGATGGAGAACCTTATTCCGTTTTGAATGATCGACTAGTGCCTCTTTATTTTTTGCACCGCTATCAAGCAGAAGCGATTGTAAAGTTGATTGGAGGGGTAGATTATTCTTATGGAGTTAAGGGAAAAATTCCCTTTGCAATTGAGACCATTGCCCCTCAAACCCAACGGGAGGCTTTATCTACTATGGTAAATTCTCTTTCTCCAGAAACATTAGCGATTCCCAAAACTCTTTTGAAACAACTTCCACCCACTGCTTTTGGGTTTTCTCCAACTCGGGAAAGTTTTCGTACCCAAACAGGGAGGGTTTTTGATGTTATGGGAGCTCCTTCCTCTCTGGGAAAAGGAATCATTCAAATGATTTTGAATCCTCAAAGAATATCTCGAATAGTGCAACAAAAGGCTCTGGATAATACTCAGTTGTCTTTTGAGCAACTGACTGATGTACTAACACAACAGATCTTCAGAAAATCCTATGGTGATGCTTATTTTTCTGCAATTCAGTCTCAACTTAAAGAAATTTACTTGAATTCTCTTTTTGAACTTCATGCAAACAACAAAACAACTGCCTCAGTAAAAGCCATTAGTTTTGGTATTTTAAAAGGCATAGAAAGTGATCTTAAAAAAGCTAAATCCGAACCATACAAAGAGTATTATTTGAATAAGATTAAACGTTTTATAGCAAATCCTGATGAATTTGAAGTACAGGAAACTCCCGTACTTCCCGATGGATCCCCCATAGGAACAGATGCTTTTTGTAGTCAGTTTAAAGCATAATTATTTAAACACATAATACTGTATTTTGTAGAAATGAAAGTAAATTTAATAAGTGATACTACCACGCTTCCATCCTTGGGTATGTTAGACGCTATGTATGCTGCAAAAGTTGGAGATGATGTTTTTAAAGAAGATCCATCGGTAAATGCTTTGGAAGAAAAGGTTGCCAGATTATTCGGAAAAGAAAATGCTTTGTTTTTTCCTTCAGGAACCATGGCAAATCAAACCGCAATAAAGTTACATACCCAGCCTGGGGAACAGTTGATTTGTGATCACTATTCTCATATTTTTAATTATGAAGGCGGTGGAGTGAGTTTTAATAGTGGGGTGTCTTGTAATCTGATTGAAGGAGACCGAGGTAAGATAAATGCAAAACAAGTTGAATCAAAAATCAACCCACCAGATTTTTATCACTCACCCTTATCCACTCTGGTTTGTTTGGAAAACACTACGAATAAAGGAGGAGGGGCGTATTATGATCTTTTGGAGATTGAAGCCATACGATCTGTTTGTAATGATCATAATTTGGGGTTACATCTCGATGGGGCACGAATATGGAATGCTATGATTGCATCGGGTCAGAAACCAGAGATTTTTGGGGGCTTATTTGACACGATTTCAGTATGTTTTAGTAAAGGTTTGGGCGCTCCTGTGGGTTCCGCTTTAATAGGTAGCAATGAGGCTATTGAAAAAGCCATTCGTATAAGAAAGGTTTTTGGAGGTGGGATGCGACAAGCTGGGTTTTTGGCTGAAGCAGCATCCTATGCCATTGATAATCATTGGGAGTCCTTGTCCGAAGATCACAGAAAAGCATCGGAATTAAAAGATTGTTTAGAAAAACAAGATTACATCGAAAAAGTTGAACCTGTAGATACTAACATCGTTATTTTTAAACTGATCAAAACAGTCAAAGACACCGATTTTATCGCAAAACTTGAGGCTTTGGGCATACGATTTATTTCTATGGGCCAATCTAAACTTCGTATGGTTACCCACAGAGATTATTCACAGCTTCAACATGAATATGTACTGGAAATTATTAAAACCCTAAAGTTTTAACCATATGAAACTTTATGTAAATTTTAATGTCAACTTGATCCTAATCCTGATTTTTGGTGTTATTTTCGCTCAATCTTGTAATTCTGATATGAAAGCTACTTCTATGAAAAACCTTACACCTCCAGTTGCAGAACAAAAACCATATCAGCATAAGATTCATGGTGATATTCGGATGGACGAATATTATTGGTTGAAAGACAAAGATAATCCTGAGGTAATCGATTACTTAGAGCGAGAAAACGACTATTACGAAAAAGCTACAAGCCATACTGTAGATTTACAGAACGAACTTTTTGAGGAGATGAAAGCTCGCATTAAAGAAGATGACTCATCGGTTCCCTATTTTTACAATGGCTATTGGTACGTTAGTCGTTATGAAAAAGGGAAAGAATATCCCATCTACACACGAAAGAGAGAGACTCTAGAAGCTGAAGAAGAAATTCTTTTCGATTGCAATGAATTGTCCAAAGGGCATGAGTATTTCCGTTTAGTAGGAATCAGTATTAGTCCAGACAATACCAAAGCAGCATTTGCTGTTGATACGGTATCGCGTCGTCAATACACCTTGAAAGTTAAAGATTTGGTTACTGGAAAGCTTTTTGATACCTCAATTGAAAACACTACTGGTGGAAATGTGTGGGCGAAGGACAATGAAACTCTTTTTTACACCCAAAAAGATCCTATTACCCTTCGCTCTGAAGCAATTTACAGACATAATATTTATGCTCCAAACAACGAAACTACTCTTGTTTATGAGGAGGAAGATGATACTTTTTCGGTCTATGTGATGGATTCAAAATCAGAAGATTACATCTTTATTTCATCTTACAGTTCTCTTACTACTGAATTTCAGTACATCAAATCAGACGAACCTTTGAGTGACTTCAAATATTTCCAAAAGAGAATACGAGGATTGGAATACAGTATTTCGCATTTTGAGGATAGTTTTTATGTATTTACCAATGACGGTGCTGCCGAAAACTACAAGATTATGAAAACTCCTGTTACACAAACGGAGCGTTCAAATTGGGTTGTTTTTGTAGAACATCGACCCCATGTTCTTTTGGAAGATTTAGAAATTTTTAAAGAGTACATGGTAATTACCGAAAGAGAAAATGGACTTTCCAAAATCCGAATTAGGTCTTGGGATCAAAAAAAAGATTTTTACTTGCCAATAGAAGGTGAGACCTACACACTTTATCCTTCAACGAATGTTAATTTTAATACAACAAAATTGCGTTACGTTTTCAACTCCCTGATTTCTCCATCATCTGTTCGGGAATATGATATGTTGAGCGGAGAACAAAACATATTGAAAGAACAAGAAGTTTTGGGCAATTTTAATAAAAATAATTACACTTCTGATCGTTTATGGGCAACTGCCCAAGATGGTGTTAAAGTTCCAATTTCTATAGTACACCACAAGGATACGGAGTTGAATCCAAACACTCCAATTCTTTTGTACGCATATGGCTCTTATGGTTCTACCATAGATCCCAACTTTTCAACAACACGATTAAGTTTGTTGGATCGCGGTTTTGCTTTTGCAATTGCTCATGTAAGAGGGGGAGAGTACATGGGACGCAATTGGTATGATACTGGAAAATTGTTTAATAAAAAAAATACTTTTTCTGATTTCATAAGTTGTTCTGAATTTTTAATTGAAGAGGATATGACTTCTGCAGATCATTTGTATGCCTATGGAGGTTCAGCAGGTGGTTTGTTGATGGGAGTAATTTTAAACGATGCCCCTAAAACATACAATGGTGTAATATCTGCTGTTCCTTTTGTTGATGTGGTCACTACCATGCTTGACGAAACCATTCCCCTAACTACATCAGAATATGATGAATGGGGTAATCCCAATGAAAAAGACTATTATGATTACATCAAATCATACTCTCCTTACGATAATGTAAAGGCGCAAGAGTATCCTAATATCTTAGTAACTACAGGTCTACACGATTCTCAGGTGCAATATTGGGAGCCTGCGAAATGGGTTGCACGTTTAAGAAAATTAAAAATAGATAACAAAAAATTATTTCTTCACACAAATATGAATGCCGGTCATGGCGGGGCATCTGGTCGTTTTGATGCCTTACATGAAACTGCAAAAAAATACTCTTTTTTGCTTGCATTAGAAAATGAGTAAATGTGATATTTTTTAATTAAATTTGCACTGTTTTTATCCTAACCTATTGCATGAAAAATAACATTCGATCATCAAAAAATGTTCTAGATTTAATCGGAAATACCCCATTGATTCAACTTCAAAATATTGTCAAGGGCTTAAAAGGTTCTTACTATGCAAAATGGGAAGCCGCTAATCCAGGACATTCAAACAAAGATAGAATTGCACTTTTTATCATAGAGGAAGCGGAAAGAAAAGGATTACTAAAAAAAGGAAGTGTTATTATCGAAACCACTTCTGGTAACACAGGGTTTAGCCTTGCAATGGTTTCTTTAATAAAGGGCTATGAGTGTATTTTAGCTGTAAGTTCTAAGTCATCTGAGGATAAAATAAATATGTTAAGTGCCATGGGTGCAAAGGTTTACGTTTGCCCAGCAAATGTTAAAGCAGATGACCCTAGATCGTATTATCAGGTTGCTAAGCGTATTCACAAAGAAACAGCAAATTCATTTTACATCAATCAGTATTTTAATGATTTGAATACTGAAGCACATTATCAAACAACAGGACCTGAGATTTGGGAACAAACCAAAGGTCAAATTACACATTTGGTTGCTTGTAGTGGAACAGGTGGAACCATATCGGGTTGTGGCCGATTTTTGAAAGAACAAAACCCGAATATCAAAATCATTGGTGTTGATGCATATGGATCGGTACTAAAGAAATACCATGAAACACAAGAATTAGATTTGAGTGAAATTTATCCTTACAGGATTGAAGGTATTGGGAAAAATATGATCCCTACTGCTACTGATTTTGAGGTAATTGACTATTTTGAAAAGGTTTCGGATGAAGAAAGTGCTCACAGCGCGCGCGAAACCTCGCTAAAAGAAGGTATGTTTGTAGGGTATACTTCTGGGGCAACGGTTCAAGCAATCAAACAACTCAATGAAACAAATTTTTTTGATGAGAATAGTAATGTTGTTTGTATTTTTCCAGATCACGGCTCACGATACATGAGTAAAATTTACAGCGATCAGTGGATGCGTGAACAAGGCTTTTTTGATAGCGAACATGCTCAGGATCCAAAAAAATTAGAATACATTAAATAACGATATTTTTAGTCAATCATTTATGATAAACGATTTATTTGACAGAATACTTGATAACAAAGGGCCTCTAGGAAAATGGGCATCTGTTGCCGAAGGCTATTTTATGTTCCCAAAATTAGAGGGACCAATTTCTAATAGAATGAAATTTCAAGGTAAAGAAGTCATTACTTGGAGTGTAAATGATTATTTGGGGCTTGCCAATCACCCTGAGGTTCGCGAAGCAGATACAAACGCTGCTGCTATGTATGGATCTGCACATCCAATGGGAGCCCGAATGATGTCTGGTCATACTGATCTCCATGAACAACTTGAACAGGAATTGGCTGATTTTGTTAACAAAGAAGCTGCCTATGTCCTCAACTTTGGCTATCAAGGGATTTTGTCAGCCATAGATACTTTGGTTTCAAAAAATGACATCATAGTTTATGATGTAGATACCCATGCTTGTATCATCGACGGTGTGCGTTTGCATCCAGGAAAACGCTTTACCTTTATGCACAACGATATTGATAGTCTTGAAAAGAACTTGGTTCGTGCTTCAAAGATTGCTGAAAAAACAGGTGGTGGAATATTGGTGATTTCCGAGGGAGTTTTTGGTATGCGAGGAGAGCAAGGTCGTTTGAAAGAAATTGTTGCACTTAAGTCAAAGTTCAAATTTAGGTTTCTTGTAGATGATGCTCACGGTTTCGGTACCCTAGGAGCTACAGGAGCAGGGGCCGGAGAGGAACAAGGTGTTCAAGATGAAATTGATGTTTATTTTGCAACTTTTGCAAAATCTATGGCATCTACTGGAGCATTTATTGCTGGAGACAAACATATTATTGATTTTATGAGATACAATATGCGATCTCAAATGTTTGCAAAATCACTACAATCAGTTTTGGTTGTAGGGGCTTTAAAACGTTTAGATATGTTACGCTCTCGTCCAGAACTTAAAGCTAAACTTTGGGAAAACGTAAATGCGTTACAATCCGGATTAAAAGATAGAGGTTTCGATATTGGAACTACTCAAAGTTGCGTAACCCCTGTTTACCTCAAAGGAAGCATTCCTGAAGCAATGGTATTGGTCAAAGATTTGCGTGAAAATCACAATATTTTTTGTTCTATTGTGGTTTATCCAGTTATTCCAAAAGGAATTATTCTTTTAAGATTGATCCCTACATCAACTCACACCCAGGAGGATATTACCCTAACCTTGGATGCATTTTCTACAATAAGAGAGCGTTTAGAAGGGAATATTTACAAACGAATGTCATCTGGGATTGAAGCTACCCCTTAAAACAAACTTGCTTCAAAGCCAATAGCTCTGCTGTTTTACTTACTCATTTAACATCACTGGCATCACAAGCATTGTTATATTTTCTCCCTCCACATAACCATCTATGGGAGTTATTATTCCTGCTCTATTGGGTAAGGACATTGCAAGAGAAACTTCTTCAACTGTTAGATTGTTGAGCATTTCGATAATGAACCTTGAGTTAAAACCAATTTGCAAATCATCTCCTTTATATTGACAATTTAGACGCTCTTCGGCTTTGTTACTAAAATCAAAGTCTTCTGCCGAAATATTGAGTTCTGCTCCAGCGATTTTAAGACGAATTTGATGGGTGGTTTTGTTAGAGAAAATACTGACCCTTCTCAATGAATTCAGAAAAGGTTCACGAGAAATAGTCATTACATTGGGATTTTCCTTTGGAATAACTGCTTCATAATTTGGATATTTACCTTCAATTAAGCGACAACTCAGTGAGGTACTTCCAAAAGTGAATTGTGCATTGGTTTCATTGTATTCAATGCTGATATCTTCCTCACTTCCTTGTAAAATACCTTTCAAAATTTGAAGCGCCTTTTTGGGCATAATAAATTCAGCTGTTGATTCAGCTTTGAGGTCTGTTCGAGAGTATTTTACGAGTTTGTGAGCATCAGTTGCTACAAAAGTCAATGACTCTGTTGAGAATTGGAAAAATACTCCACTCATGACAGGTCTTAAATCGTCGTTTCCAGAGGCAAACAATGTTGAATTAATCGCAGTAGCTAATACATCAGCTATGATTACTGTTTTGCTTGGATCTTTTAGGTGAACTGCTTTTGGAAATTCATCTCCTGGGACGTAGGCTAGTGCATACTTACCATTATTGGCACTGATTTCAACAGTATTGTTTTCCAACACCATAAAAGTTAGCGGTTGCTCAGGAAAAGTTTTTAGCGTATCCAATAATAATCGTGCTGGAAGTGCTATTGTTCCACTGGTATCAGATTCAACAGCAATACTTGAAGACATACTTGTTTCAAGATCAGATGCAGTAAGCGTTAAACGATCGGTTTGAAGTTCAAATAAAAAGTTATCCAATATGGGTAGGGTATTCGAGTTATTAATAACTCCACCTAAAGTTTGAAGTTGCTTGAGCAATTGACTGCTTGATACGATAAATTTCATGTTTGGGATTTAGATTTTACTCAAAGATATTTGAAATGCTTTTAATTCCGAAAGAAACTTATCAACAGTTATTGGCGATAACTTTTGTTTCTGTACCAATTGAAAAATAATCCAATAATCAATAAAAAAACTAGGGGAGTAAATACACTAAAATAGGTCCAAAAAGTACCTTTTGATTTGACTTTTTCCGAATCCAGAAGTGCTATTTTAATTTCTCGGGAACGTAGACTGAGTAAATTATCTTCCCCGATCAAGTAGTGAATTGTGTTTTTGAAAAATTGTTTGTTTGAATAAAAATTATTGGTCCACTTATCATAACCCAATTCTAAAGGTTTTCCTTTGTCAATCTGGTTTTCAATAAGGTTTCCGTCACCAAATACAGCAATTCGCGCATTTTTAATTTCTTTTGTTTCCCATTCAAATGGATGTATCCGATTAGTGTAAAGTGAATTGAATTTTCCTTCAAGAGTTAGTCCCAAAGTTTGGGCTGTGTCAGTAAATACTGATGGTTTTATTGGTTTTGTTGCTGTTTTTAATTCAATAATTGAGGGGATTCCTTCGATTTTAGAAAGAGATGATGAATTTATGAGTATGGTTTTTTTTAGGTTGTTTTTTAGAGTGTCAATTGGGCTTGCAAACTGAAAAAATACATTTCCTACAGCAGATCCTATCGGGTTGTTTTGATCGGGTGCTGCTAGTGGGTTGTACGGCCACGGATAGGGTAAGTATTGGGAATTATTCTGACTCCCTTGAGCTAATACTATTGGTGCACTGTACAAGTCCTTGACGAGCTCTTGACGAATTCGAAATCCATATTTAAAAAATAAATCATCAAGCTCTAAGGGATTACCATAACTTACTGTAGTACCCGACAAATTGAACAAGCTGTCTTTTTGAATGTTTACAGGATCTATCAAAAACATGCTGCTTCCACCTTGTTGTGTGAACTGGTCGAGGATAAATTTTTCTGTATTGGTAAAAGATTCTTTTGGATTTGAAACCAACAGCAAATCAAATCGAGTTAAATTTTCTAAAGTTTTTTGAGGAGCCTCGGGGAAAGCTTTCAAGTTAAAAGAGGCTAAATTGTAGTAGGGGAGTAAACCCTGTAAAAAACTGGTGATTAAAATATCTTCGGAGGTTTTGTGAGATTTTAAAACAGCTATTTTCTTTTTTTCCTCCAATAAAACTTGATGGATTCCATCCATCAATGCAAACTCCAATTGTTGTATGGATTGTAAAATACGTTGATCGGGTTGGTCTCCCAGATTTTTTTGAAGTAGAGAAACTCGAACGGTTCGGTTTTCATAATTCAATAGCATCCAAGGAAAAACATAAGATTGTTCGGTGACTTGATTTGAATTTTCAACAACCAGTTCGGGAAACAAGCCGTATTGACTCATTTCATCCATCAATTGTTCTGAATTTGATGCACCTTTGTATGGGTCAATAAACTCAAAATAAAAACGATCATTTTGAGCAACTACACTTTGCAATAAAACTTCAGTTTCTGAACGCAACCGTTGGTATTCTTGCGGGAGCTTTCCATTTAAAAAAACGTCAATGCGGATGGGTTTTTCTATCGGTTTTATGAAAGCTACACTTTCGGGAGATAAGGAGTACCTCTTGTCAGCGGTAAGGTCCCAACGGTTACTGGATTGTGAAGCTAAAATTTGAATTAATAGTACGCCTAAAAAAACAAACAGAATTCTTAAAAAACTAGTTTTGAACATTATTGTTTTATTTTTTTAAGTTGAAAAACAGCGAGGTAATTGAATATGAACATCTGACCCAAAAAGTATGTGATGTCTGAACTTGCGAGAATACCCTTACTCATTTGACTGTAATGGGATTGAATGCCAATTGAATTAAAAAATTCATAAATACGGTTATCAGAAAAATAGAGAGCTAGCTCTCCCCATCCATAAAAATGAAGAAGGCAAAAAAGAGTAGACAACAAAAAGGCAATAACTTGATTTCTGGTCAATGAAGAACACCATAGAGTAATGCTACAAAAAACTCCAGCTAAGAATAGTAAGCCTAAAAAAGAACCGTTGAAAGCCCCCCAATCAAATACATCTTGATCCAGCTTAAGCTGAAGAATTGCAAATGCATAAACAAAACTCAATAATAAACTCGAAAGAATTAGAAAAAGAAGCCCAAATAATTTCCCCAAAACGAGTTCCCACAAAAAAATAGGTTTTGCCATCAAAAGTCCAATGGTTTCCAATTTTATTTCTTCAGCTAAGCTTTTCATTCCAATTGCTGGAACAAGAAATAAAAACAGCCAAGGCATCAGTTCATAATATAAGTTTAAATCGGCAAAACCTGATCCAATCAAATTAAAATTATTTGAAAAAACCCAGAGGAATAATCCGTTTAAAGTAAAGAAAACAGCTAAAATAATGTACCCCATTGGAGTAGTAAAAAAGGATAGGATTTCTCTTTTGGCAATGGCGAGCATTTTATTCGAATTTAATGGTTATGGTATCACGAAACTCTAATCCAAACAAACTATGTGCACTTCCTACAGTTTGTGGATTACTTTTGTAAATAGACAGCTCAAGTTGTCCTGCGGCATTGAATAAGGCAATTTTTTTTCCATCTTCCTCTCTGTTTTCTTTGGAGATTGAAAAATTTATTGCTTCAGTGTAGGATTTGTAAATGGTATGTAGCTTAACACTTTTGGTAAGAATTGTGTAAGCTCGACCTCTTTGATATTCTAAAAATAATTTTCGATTGATGTTAGTAACTACATTTCCAAAATTATCAATGTAAATAACACTTCCAAGAATTTGATCCTCTGCAGTATTAATCACGGGTTTAACATCTGTTACTTCTTTGATTTGATTGATATTTTTACCAATTACATCAAGACTACCTTTACGTGCAATATGTCCTGCAACTTTGACAAAAACATCCAAAACTGGGAATGATGAAACAATGTTTTCGTGAATATTAATTTCTACAATTTTTTCTGGAATTCGCTCTTCTTTGATGAGTGACAAAATACCGTTATTTGCACCAATAAAATAGTGACCGTCTAAAAACATAACAATATGTACGTTTTCTGGAGTGTACTCAGAATCTACTCCAATAATATGAATGCTTCCCTCAGGAAAAGCAGAATAAGCATTTTTGAGGACATATGCAGCTTCAGTATGATTGAATGGACTTATTTGGTGAGAAACATCAATAATATTGACTCCTTCAATTTCTTGATACAATTCAGCTTTAATTGCTGCTACAAAATAGTCTTTAAGTCCAAAATCGGTCGTCAGGCTTACTAAAGACATAAAGAATTTCTGAATTTTAAAAAGTTATTTAAACTAAAACTGTAATTTTGAAATACAAACTTACAAATCCTAAAATTAAATAACCTTAAAACATCAGGGCTTTTGAATGAGATAGAAATTGAGTTAAAGGAAGTGAACCCAAGAGAGTTTTTTGGAGATCAAAACATAAACATTGAACTACTAAGAAATTATTTTCCAAAACTTAAAATTGTTGCCAGAGGAAATACATTAAAAGCTTTTGGTGAAGAAGTAATATTAGAAGAATTTGAGAAACGCATTGGTATGTTGGTTTCTCATTTTAGAAAATTCAATAAGCTGGATCAAATCATACTAGAACAAATTCTGACGGCAAATCCCGCTCAAGATTTTGAAGCTGTCGACGATAAAGACTCTTTTATTGTTCATGGAGTCGGTGGCAGGGTGATCAAAGCCAAAACGATTAATCAACAGCGTTTGGTTTTGTCCAGCCAAAAAAATGACATGCTTTTTGCTGTTGGTCCAGCTGGAACAGGAAAAACATACACTTCAGTAGCTCTTGCGGTCAAAGCTTTAAAAGAAAAACAAGTTAAACGTATTGTTCTTACTCGCCCAGCAGTTGAAGCGGGTGAGAACTTAGGATTTCTTCCTGGAGATATGAAAGAAAAACTTGATCCTTACATGCAACCTCTCTACGATGCGCTCCGGGATTTGATTCCTGCCGAGCGACTTAATTCATACATAGAAAAAGGGACGATTCAGATCGCTCCTTTGGCCTTTATGAGAGGGAGAACTTTGGATCATGCATTTGTTATTTTAGATGAAGCTCAAAATACTACTCATGCGCAAATGAAAATGTTTTTAACCCGAATGGGTGCTCATGCCAAATTTATCATTACAGGTGATCCAGGGCAGATTGATTTGCCTCGTAGAACCATTTCTGGATTGAAAGAAGCCTTGTTGGTATTGAAGGAAACTCCGGGAATTGGAATGATTTACTTGGACGATAAGGATGTTATTCGACATCGATTGGTTAAAAAAGTAATTGAGGCATACAAAAACATAGAGCATCAAAATTAATTTCAAAATATGAATACACTATTAGCTTCATCCTTTTCACTACCTGGACAACAATCTAAGTACACAGGTAAGGTTCGAGAGGTAATTAGCCTTGAAAATGATCTGATCGTAATGATAGCTACCGATAAGTTATCTGCATTTGATGTGGTAATGCCAAAGGGAATTCCTTTTAAAGGTCAAATTTTGAATCAGATAGCTACCCACATGATGGAGGCTACAAAGGATATTGTTCCAAACTGGCTTGAAGCAACTCCAGATCCATCGGTGGCTTTAGGAAAACGTTGCGAACCCTTTAAAATTGAAATGGTTATTCGCGGATACTTATCTGGTCATGCTGCCCGAGAGTACAAACTCGGGAAAAGAATTATTTGTGGAGTGCCAATGCCTGATGGAATGATAGAAAATGATCGTTTTCCATCTCCAATAATTACTCCAGCAACCAAGGCAGAAGAGGGGCATGATGAAGATATTTCGAGAGAGGAAATTATTAAGCAAGGGATTGTTTCGGAAATCGATTATGCTGTTTTGGAGAAGTACACTAAAGCTTTATTTGATCGAGGTTCACAACTTGCTAAAGACAAAGGCTTAATTTTAGTAGATACCAAATATGAGTTTGGAAAAATCCCCGATGGAACCATCGTATTAATAGATGAGATTCATACTCCAGATTCTTCTAGGTATTTCTATGAAGATGGATATGCTGAACGTCAGGCAAAAGAGGAGCCTCAAAAACAACTTTCAAAAGAATTTGTTCGACAATGGCTTATTTCAAAGGGTTTTCAGGGTCTTGAGGGACAACAAATCCCAGAAATGAGTGAAGATTACATTCAAGAAATTTCGGATCGCTACATAGAACTGTATGAGCAAATTACTGGAAATAAATTTGTCAAAGGTGATGTATCTTCAATCGAAAAACGAATTGAACAAAACATTCTGACTTATTTAAAAAGCAGGTAATTTATTTGATTTTTCAAGTTTTATTTTAAAAACTCATTAGCATACAACCACTTAATAGTTTTAAACGGAAGTTGTTAATTACTTTCAAGCTTTTAGTTCACGGTTTTTGCTCGGAACAACTAAATTAGCCTACCGCATTATGACTCAAAACGTACAGTACACAGAAGATAACATTCGTTCCCTTGATTGGAAGGAACACATCCGCATGCGTCCAGGGATGTACATTGGAAAACTTGGTGATGGTTCTTCTCCCGATGACGGAATCTACATTTTATTGAAAGAAATTCTCGATAATTGTATTGATGAATTTGTTATGGGGACCGGAAAAACCATAGAAATTCAAATAAAAGATCAAGAGGTAAGTGTTCGTGATTATGGCCGTGGAATTCCCCTAGGAAAAGTTGTTGATGTAGTTTCTAAAATGAACACTGGAGGAAAATACGATTCCCGTGCTTTTAAAAAATCAGTAGGTCTAAATGGAGTAGGAACAAAGGCAGTAAATGCACTTTCTTCTAATTTTAGAGTAGAATCGAATAGAGAAAATCAAACCAAGTTTGCCGTCTTTGAAGCAGGAAACCTGATTGAGGAAACCAAAGCTGTTAAAAGTTCCAAACGAAAAGGTACTAAAGTAAGTTTTACTCCAGATCATACCATTTTCAAAAATTTCCGTTATCGCAATGAATACATTGTGAAAATGATTAAAAACTATGTCTATCTCAACCCAGGATTGACTATTGATTTTAATGGTGAAAAATATTTTTCAGAGAACGGTCTAAAGGATTTATTGGAAGATATTGTAAATGAATCTGATCTTTTGTACCCCATTGCCCATCTTAGAGGAGCTGATATTGAAGTAGCCATAACTCACAGTAAAACTCAGTACAGCGAGGAGTATCATTCTTTTGTTAATGGACAAAATACAACTCAAGGAGGAACTCATCTTGCCGCTTTTAGGGAAGCATTGGTAAAAACAGTACGAGAATATTTTGGGAAAAATTACGACGCTTCTGATATCCGAAAATCAGTCATTGCTGCGGTAAGTATCAAGGTTATGGAGCCTGTTTTTGAATCTCAAACAAAAACAAAACTAGGTTCTACCGAAATGGGCGAAAAAATGCCTACAGTACGCTCCTATGTCAATGAGTTTTTGAAAACTCAATTGGATAATTATCTTCATAAAAACCCTGAAACTGCTGAACGTATTCAACGCAAAATCTTACAAGCAGAAAAGGAACGAAAAGAATTATCTGGAATCAGAAAGCTTGCTCGTGATCGTGCAAAAAAAGCGAGTTTACACAACAAAAAACTACGAGATTGTAGAATTCATTTGGGAGACCTCAAGAAGGACAGAAGACTGGATTCAACCATCTTTATTACCGAAGGAGATTCGGCAAGTGGATCTATTACAAAATCAAGGGATGTAAATACTCAAGCCGTTTTTAGCTTAAGAGGAAAGCCTTTGAACACCTATGGAATGAGTAAAAAAATCGTTTATGAAAACGAGGAATTTAATTTGTTACAAGCAGCGTTAAACATTGAAGAGAGTTTGGCAGATTTACGCTACAACAATATTGTAATTGCCACCGATGCCGATGTTGACGGTATGCACATTCGTTTGTTATTAATTACTTTTTTTCTTCAATTTTTCCCAGAATTAATCAAGGAAGGACATTTGTACATTTTACAAACTCCTTTGTTTCGGGTAAGAGATAAGCAGCAAACCTTTTATTGCTATTCAGAACAAGAACGAGTAGCTGCAATTGATAAATTGAAAGGCAAAGCAGAAATCACAAGATTCAAAGGTTTAGGAGAGATTTCTCCTGATGAATTTAAACACTTTATCGGTGAAGATATTCGACTGGATCCAATAATGCTTGATAAAGCAACTACCATAGAAGAACTTTTACAATTTTACATGGGGAAAAACACCCAAGACCGACAAGAATTTATTATCAATAATCTAAAAGTAGAATTAGATTTAGCAGAATCGACAAGCTAGGCATGGAAGAAAACGAATTCTACAACGAAAATACTGGATTTTCAGACAACGGAGCGGATACCCTTGTCAAAGTAACTGGAATGTACAAAGATTGGTTTTTGGATTATGCTTCCTATGTTATTTTAGAAAGAGCTGTTCCCGCAATTTCTGATGGTTTAAAGCCTGTTCAGAGAAGGATCCTCCATTCTATGAAGGATTTAGATGATGGGCGTTACAACAAAGTAGCTAACATTGTTGGACATACCATGCAATACCACCCCCATGGAGACGCCAGTATTGCTGATGCAATGGTGCAAATAGGTCAGAAAGATTTGATGATCGATATGCAGGGTAACTGGGGGAATATTCTGACTGGAGATCGTGCAGCGGCTTCGAGGTACATTGAAGCTCGCTTATCAAAATTTGCAAATGAGGTGGTTTTTAGTCCAAAAGTTACCAATTGGCAGCTTTCCTACGATGGAAGAAAAAAGGAACCTGTAAACCTACCTGTTAAATTTCCATTACTACTAGCACAAGGGGCTGAGGGAATAGCAGTTGGGCTTTCAACAAAAATATTACCCCACAACTTCAATGAACTTATTCAGGCAAGTATTGCCTATTTAAAAGGAAAGAAATTTACTTTAGTTCCTGATTTTCAAACGGGTGGGATTATTGATATTCAGAATTACAATGATGGTCTTCGAGGTGGAAAAGTTCGGGTTCGTGCAAAGATAAGTGCGGCTGATAAAAACACTTTAGTCATAACTGAAATTCCTTTTAGTACTTCCACATCAAGTTTGATAGAATCAATCCTGAAAGCAAATGAAAAAGGCAAAATTAGAATTCGTAAAATTGAGGACAATACAGCTGCTAATGTTGAAATTTTGATTCATTTGCCTAGTGGAATATCACCAGACAAAACCATTGATGCCTTGTATGCTTTTACAGCATGTGAAACCTCAATATCTCCTCTGGGTTGTGTCATCATAGACCATAAGCCTCACTTTATTGGTGTTTCGGATATGCTTAGAATCTCGACAGACACGACAGTTCAAATCTTAAGAAAGGAATTGGAAGTTAAACTCCATGAGCTTCAAAATCAATGGCATTCAGCATCTCTAGAACGCATATTTATCGAAAACAAGGTTTATCGTGAAATTGAAGAACAAGACACATGGGAAGGGGTATTAAACGCAATCGATGTGGGTCTAAAACCTTTTGTCAAAAAACTGAAACGAGCAGTTGTTGAGGATGATATTATTCGCTTGACAGAAATTAAGATTAAACGAATTTCAAAATTTGACATTGACAAAGCCCAGCGAAGGATAGATTTGTTGGAAGCTGAAATTTCAGAGGTACAACATCATTTGAATAATCTGATCGAGTATGCTATTGATTATTTTACAAAGTTAAAAAAAGACTACGGCAAAGGAAAAGAACGATTGTCAGAGATTCGTGTTTTTGATGATGTAGATGCAACCAAAGTAGTTGTAAGAAATTTAAAACTATTCATAAATAGAGAAGAAGGTTTTATTGGAACCTCCTTGAAAAAAGATGAATATGTTTGTGATTGTGCCGATATTGATGACATTATTGTATTTACCCAAAGTGGGAAAATGCAAGTAGTCAAGGTAGACAGCAAGGTGTTTATTGAAAAAAACATTATTTACGCTGCTGTATTTAAAAAGAAAGATCTTCGGAAGGTTTACAATTTGATTTACAAAGACGGTAAAACGGGAAGCTCATTTATCAAGCGTTTTGCTGTTTCTGGAGTTACCCGTGATAAAGCGTATGATCTAACTCAAGGTAAACCAGGAACTAAGGTTTTGTATTTTACAGCCAATTCAAATGGAGAAGCGGAAATAGTTACCATACTTCTACGAAATTCAGGAAGTGCAAAGAAATTGAAATGGGATATTGATTTTGCAGATCTTCAAATCAAAGGAAGAGGTGTAAAAGGGAATATTGTTTCTAAGCATAATATTCTTCGAGTTGAACTAAAAGAAAAAGGGGTATCTACCTTAAAACCCAGAAAAATATGGTTTGATTCAACTATCTTGAAACTAAATGTAGATGAAAGAGGTGATCTTTTAGGTGCATTTAGAGGAGAAGATAAATTGTTGATTATTAACGATAAAGGGTATTCTAAAACAGTAACACCAGATTTGAGTTTACACTTTGAAGTAGCACCAAAAATCTTAGAACGATGGGTAGAAAATAGACCCATCACAGCGGTTTATTTTGATTCTGAAAAAGAACGATATTTTATTAAACGTTTTCTTATTGAAAATGAAAATAAGGAAGATAATTTTTTAAAAGAAGATTCAAAATTAATATTTGTTTCTACAGAATGGAGACCGATTATTGATTTGGTTTTTGCTAAACCACGTGGGAATGCTGCGCCACCAAATAAGCAAATCAATGTTGAAGAGTTCATAGCTGTTAAAGGCTTCAAAGCACTTGGTAATCAACTGACCAACAACAAACTAAAAGAAGTTGTTTTGGTTGATTCTCTTCCTTATGAAGCTGTAGCCGAAGACCCTATTGAAGAAGTCCAAGTAATCGATCCGAAAGAAGTTAAAAATTCGGATGATGACTATTCTCAAATAAAATTGGAACTTTAAAATTACTTTTTCCTAAATAAAATATACAAAATCTTAAAAAAATTAAATAAGGAATTGTTATGCAAAACTTACTATTTTAAAGTTTAGGAGTTAATCTTTAATTTTAACAACCGTACCTCTCTGTTTATTGCTTTTATCTCCAACAATAGCGTATTCAAAAGTGTACTCATTTTTATTCGTTGTCAAAATCTTGATGGATAGAGGTCGTTTGTCTTGGTTAGAAATTGGATTCAATTTGGTTAAAATACATTCACATGGGTTTACCCAGCGGATGCTAGCAGAATCAATCTTTCCCTCAAAGGTTTCAATTTCAAAATTTTCATCTCTAACAAAATTAGATTCTAATAATTGATATCCAACGATTGTTTTGAATTCGAAAGTTCCTTTGTGGAACTGTTCACAATTTCTTTGGGGAGAATAACAAGATAAACATATTAAAAGTAAAATGAGTGCTACAAAGGACTTCATGAATAATTTTTGATAAAAGTACTAAGATTTTCTTTGAATTAGCTTGAAAGTATCGTCAGTGAAGACATAAATTATTTCTTTAATTTCTTTTTTTGGTTCGGAATTTTGAACTGATGGAGTTTTACTTATTAGTATTGAACTTTCTTCTTCAACAATTGCTGAGTTGAATAAATTATTTGGAGTAGGAGTAGTGTTTTCCCCCTTACTTTTTCCCAAAAGTAACCAGTCGAACTCAACATCGTCGAATGTAGTTTGAATTTTAGACAAAAATTCAAGACTTGGTTTATTTCTTCCAGATAAGATATGTGATATCCCAGAACGTTGCACACCAATTTTCTCGGCAAAACTAGCTGCATTTAATTCATTATCACTAATCAATTTTTTAATTCGAAAAACAATTTCTTCATAGTTTAACATTGTAACATATTGAGGTTTATTATGCAAGATACTTATAAAAATCATAGAAACAAAGGTAAAATATTTGAGAAATATTTAAACTTTCACTTTACATAAAATCCTTAAAGAATTGATAATTAATGGTTAATTAATTTT
>Ga0206677_10001652_pt1 | contig 20393 bp, 10 predicted proteins | sample M130m12015metaG_FD_155475 | JGI IMG/M metagenome (GOLD analysis project Ga0206677, IMG submission 155475) | Ammonia-oxidizing marine archaeal communities from Monterey Bay, California, United States - M1 30m 12015 | ecosystem: Environmental > Aquatic > Marine > Intertidal zone | place: USA...
GAAAGCCAGCGCTGTACATTTCGTCCTCGGCCATGAATATGTTCTAACAACTGGTGCGTCGCCTGTTGTTCGACCATCCTCAGCAGTTGTTGATGACGCTTTGATTCCGCTTCATGCCGAGTGATCACGAGGACAGCGGTGTTGTTATGTTGTGCTATGCTGCGCAATTCTCCGATGAGCTGCCGCATTAAGCAACGAGCCTCATGGTCGCTAACTTGCCGATCAAGATGCATTGCAATGGGGGCGTCAATGACCACCAGAGGTGCTGCTGTGATTGAAACCTCACGCCCGAGGCGTTCCACGAGTGTGGTCAGTTGGTGAACGGTGAACCCCCTTCCTACATACAGGCGGTGCAAGTTTTCCCGAGATGATGAATCCCGCACTGGGAATCGGTTGAGGATGCGCGCTGGGTTCATGCGGGATGCCCCATCAATCCAATGTACGCATTCACCTTGCATCAACGCCGCCACCGTCCAAGCCTCGGCATATCTTCGCATGCTTCGGCCCGCATGGCCATGGCCCCGTAGATGGTAGATGTGCCCGCGTATCGGTGCAATCACATCGTGGTTGAGGTTCACTTCTCTCCGTTGAACTGGTGCATAGGTTGCCATACTTTGGAAGGTTGAGAATGAGGCCCTCTTTCCTTCGCCCCACCCGTCTGATGAAAGTGAATGTAATCACGCCTTTTCCCGTCATCAACTTGAAACACCATAGGCGATGGAGACACTGCATGAGGGCGGATGATGTGCAACCCCCCTCGAATGAAGAAAGAATTCTTGTTCACTGTGACCTTGATGCTTTTTTTGCTTCAGTCGAAATACTTCATCGTAGCCTCGACCCAAACCGACCGCTGATCATTGGCTCAGATCCACAAGGTGGACGAGGGCGTGGAATTGTCTCCACGTGTAATTATGCTGCAAGAACCTATGGCATCCGTTCAGCCATGCCGATTGGCGAGGCGTGGCGGCGATGTCCAGGTGCTCCATTTGGTCCAGGGCATTACATCAATGGCACGCGTGGACTGTACAGCCGTGCTTCTCGAAAGGTGATGGCTATCTTGCGGCAACCAGCGGAACATTTTGAAAAGGCTGGAATCGATGAGGCCTATCTTGACATCACTCAAACAGTAAATGGCGATTGGGATGCTGCTTATGCGTTGTGCCGCGAGTTACAATCATCCATTGAAGACCAATTGGGCTTGACAGCTTCATTTGGGATTGCTCCGACCAGAATCCTTGCTAAAATGTCGAGTGAAATCAACAAACCAAACGGTATTTTCCGACTCCTTCCTGACGAAACATTGGATTTTTTCACGGGACGTTCATTGAGGGATGTACCAGGCATCGGTCCAAAACGGGCGACACAACTGGCGGAATGGGGGTTCAACAGTGTGGACGAAGCCTATGAACTCGGTGAGTTGGCGCTTGGACGAATCGCAGGCGAACGGTTTTCCTCGTGGCTGATCAACGTCGTAGATGGTTCGACAAGTCGTGAAGTCAGTCCATTGAGAAGCCGAAAATCCATTGGCAAAGAACACACCTTTTCCACAGACCAAACCGATAAAGAACATGTGCTCAACCATCTCCAATCCCTCGTTCATCATGTGATGACGAAAGCAAAATCCATTGGCGTAGCAGGTCGATTAGGCGAAGTAAAAATCCGGTACACTGGTTTTGAAACGCACACCCACGGGCGCTCCATTCCAGTTGCGATGGATGATGTTGATGTATTTGCTCGCCTTGCAGAGCGATTGTTTGCATTGAATGTCGATCACAAACGCTCCATCCGTTTGATTGGTTTTAGGTTGGGTCAACTGGCGATGCCATCGACCCGACAGGCTAAACTTCAACTTGAAGAGGAATAAATCACTCGAGCGAATGCATTCTGGTGAGAATCGCCCTGAATGCTTCAAGTGATTCAGGAATCTTCACGCCACTTACTGGTTGATTGAGTGAAATTCCTTGTTCTTTCTTGTAGCCCCATGTGTCACCGTTGAAGGTTTGAAGCGTTGAAGACAACGCTCGGAGTGCATCACCCTTCTCTGTCCCGATGGCGACCTCTGAGTGGGCCTGTTCAGGGAAAGCATCGACATCCACTGCTGATGCTTCGTAGATGGTCGACGACACATGGTGGGTAAAGAATGGGCACACCGGTGTGAACGCTGACATGAAGTCACGAACCACTCGGTGCAGCGTCCATGCGGCGTTTGTATCCTCATCGTAAAGTCTTGATTTGACCATTTCGAGGTAGTGGCTCGGCAATACCCCTGTTCCGAATGTCTTGAGGGCCTGTGTCGCTGTGTAAATGTCGAGGGTTTGCCACGCATTTTTCACCGTCTCCATGGTGGCTTGGAACTCTGCCAAAATCCATTCATCCTCAACAGCTAAGCCATCGGGACATGTGTCGAGGTCTTTTGGTACCTCGAATTGGGATGCAAATCGAGCAACGTTGAACAACTTGGTCAAAACGCCGAAGTATTTCTTTTCAATTTCTTCTGGGTTGATGTGGAAATCATCTCCAACTTGGGCATCGCAAGCTTTCCACAAACGGAAACATTCGCTACCAATTTTGTTCGCCCGCAGGCTCACCGTCTTGTCAGGTCCTTTGACCTTCCACGAGCCAGTTCGACCGCCTGCTCCGCATTCGAGTACGGAGTCTGCATCGATACCGTTGCCAAGGGATTTGCTCATCTTTCGACCCCAAGGATCCATGCCCAAACCATCAATCCAAACATGCTTGAAACCTGGTTGGTCGAGCAAAAGGGTGGATTTCAGTAATGTGTAGTAGAGCCATGTGCGAACGATTTCTTTTCCTTGTGGTCTCAAGGCGGTTGGGAATGCCTTCTCAAACACGTCCGGATGATTGAGGTAACCACTTACGAAAAGGTTGGAGTTGGAAGAATCCATCCATGTGTCAAACACTTTTTCTTCGCCCACGACGGTTCCGAGATCTTTTTCCATTTCTGAAAAGGAACCGAGAACTTCTCGCGATGAGCGATCAAGAACTTGACTTCCCGCAGGTGGTGACTGGCACCAAGGTTGAACATACATCCCAGTTGGAGGAACAATGATTTTGTCTTCATCATCACAGTACCAAATTGGAATTTCGGTGTGGTACCAGCGTCGCCTCGAAATGGGCCAATCAATGCTAATGTTGTCCATCCAGTCAAGAAGGAATTGCTTGTTTCTCGGTGGATGAAATTCAATTGAATCTGCATGTTCTTTAATGCGATCTTGGGTGTGGGTTTGTCGCACATACCACTCTTTGAGCAAAATAATCTCAACCGGATTCTTCCCTCGTTCTGAGACGGGAATCTCTTGTTCGCGTTCGACGACATTGACCAAGCGTCCCTCACGCTCAAGGTGATCAATTGCTTCGGCTCGTGCTTCAAGAACCGTCTTACCAGCAAATGGTCCTGCGAGTTCTGTCATTCGTCCATCGAGGTTGATGGCTTGGAAGGGTGTGAGACCGAGTTCACGGAATACAGCCACGTCGTTCTGATCGCCAAAAGAACAGACCATTAGGACACCGCTGCCAAAGTCAGACTTCACCGAGGGGTGCGTTTTGATTTCGACGCTCGTTTCACGGCCATGAACGGGCATTGGCAATTGAATGCGCTTTCCGACCAAGTGGCTGTAGCGTTCGTCATCGGGATGAACCACGACCACGCCACAGGCGCAAATCAATTCTGGACGGGTCGTCGATATGACAATCTCAGTTCCATCGTCGCATGTCCACCGTACATCGATGAGTTTGGTTCGACGTTGCAATCGTTCGACTTCAGCATCCGCAATGGTGGTTCCCTCGACAGGGTCGTAGATGTTTGGGCGCAAATCTTCAATGATGGCTCCTTTCTTGAACAATTCAATGAAAATCGATTGAGTGACGGTTCGGTATTCTGGTGAATCGGTAAGGTACTCACGGTCATAGTCGCATGAAAGGCCAACCCGACGGGCTGTTTTCCTCATGGCTTGTGTGAATTCCTCAATGGTTGTTTTGCACATTTCTAAAAATTCAGCACGATCGTATGTCTTCATCTTTCTCTTGGTGTTCTTTTCCACGGTGAATTCGATGTTGATTCCGTTTCGGTCGACGCCCCATGGGAAATAGACTTCCTTTCCAAGCAAACGTTGTGAACGAGCAATGACATCAATCATTGAATATTGTGCCACAGCACCAATATGCCACGTGCCTGATGGGTATGGGGGAGGCGTATCAATGACAAAGAATTCTTTACCACTTTCGGGATTGAACGCATACCTGCGGGCATAGACCTGCGGATCTTCTGTATGGGCTTCTTGGATTCGCTTTTCAAGGTCAATCGACCATCGTTTATCGCTTAGTGTCGGGGCTGGCATGTGCCTCACCTGGCCCCACACGCATCAACGGAGCGGGTCCATTTGAGGCTGACAGGACTCACCTTTGAAACCAACGGGTAGCCCGAATGGACTGCAAGTTCTTTCTTCCGAATTTCAAAATGAGTGGTCAATTCGTAGGTAGGCCTTTGAAGTGTGTGTGCTCCCAACAATGTGAAGGGGGTTCAAAATGTCTGGCGGCGAAGCATCAAAATCACCAAAATCGGGAGGTGAAAGCGTTGCAGATCGGGTCTCGAACCTTGCGGAATACAGTCGTTCGCGCCTCCAGTCAAGCGCCGTTGATTTGTCCGCTCGTGTAAAGGAATTTAAGCCGAAGGATGCCCTTGATGCTGTCCTGGAAGCCCCTGATCGATTCAAAAGAGAATGGCAGAAAAATGGAGCAACAGGCGCCATCACTCGGTTTCCTCTCGTGACCGTTGTAATTTTCCTCATGATGACCGCCTTTTTTGTCACACAATCTGGCTTCCTCGATAACACACGATTCGACGATGACTTAGACAATTCAGCGCTCAACGTGAATGGAGACTTAGAAGTCTATCTTCCAGATGGTTCGGAAATTGCAAAGCTGCTCGGCAAAGTTGAGGAGGATTGGACCACGAACGTCATGGTTGTTTACATCGAAAGCGATGATCGAAACATTACGGATCAACGGATTCTTCAAGAAATCAGTTATGTTGAAAAGAAACTCAACCCAGATGTTTCTGATCCCGGTGACGACGTTATTTACATTCTTTCAATTTCGACCGTCCTCAAAGAAGTCAACTCCAGTGCCCCTCGTGTTCGTAAGGCATTCATCGACCAAATTGGGCAACTTGGATGTGGCGTCCAGCAGGGTGAAGATTGTGCTAGTTCTGAACTAACTGATGCCCTCAACAGCATTCTTGATGATACAACAGCAAACTTAGAAGGAGGCTACGAAATACCGTCTCAACAAACCATTGACTTGATCATCAGTGAGATGTATGAGGACGACGGCACGCCGACGCCGGGTCTTGACAAGTTGGCACGTGATATCAGCGATGGTGCGGAGGATGTTCCTGATGGGAAACTTGACCGAGCAATTATGGCGATTGCCGTCACAGAGGACAAACCAGCAAAGGAAATCATCGAAAACACCCAAGAACTTCTCGATAACATCAGCAAAACCCCACGTCCCTGTGAATTCAATCCTGATGGCACCCCTGCGACTGCTGAGATGTGCACATGGGATGACCTTGAATTGACCATGACGCTCACTGGCCCGGTGCCAATCACAAATGCAGTGACAGAATTTTCGTTTGAATTGTTTTGGTCCATTTTCCCATTGGCCGTCGTGCTCGTGGCAATGGGTTTGTTTGTTTTCCACTCCGACTTGTTACAAGCAGGTATCACTGGGATTCGCCCCATTCAAGGGATTAAGGTCGTGATCATTGCAGGTTTACCAACGCTTTGCGCCGTGTTTTGGACACTGGGGATCATCGGTTGGACTGGTTATGAGGTCACGATGACAGTGATCATCGTCGGTCCAATCTTACTCGCACTCGGGGTGTCTTATGGATTGCACATCACCAATCGATATGCAGAGGAAGGCGGAACGAAATCGGAAAAAATGAAGGCGTCGCTTTCATCCACTGGAAAGGCAGTCTTCCTGTCTGCTGTCACTACTGTGATTGGATTTATTTCCCTGGTATTCACGCCAATGGCACCAATTCAGACGGTTGGTATTGCTTTATCTGGAGGAATCGTGGTGGTCTATGTCTTGACGATGTTTATGGTTCCAAACCTCACATTGCTGCTCGATTTGAGAAAACCAAAGCACCCTCCACTCCGGGCGTTTGAGGTTCTTGTTGACATTCCAGTCAAGAAAAACGTCGGCGTCATTGGATTATTTGTTATGCTAATCTTGTTTTCCGCAACCGTTGGTCAAGCGAATGTCGAGGAAAACATCGATTTGCTCGGCATGGCTCCTGAGGAAGAGTTGCCAGTCATCAAGATGAAGCAATACAGCCGTGAATTTAGTTCTGGTCAAATCGGCATGGTCTTGATCGAATCAAACATTAGTGGCAACACGAATGACAATGATCAATCAAATGACGATCCTGCTGCGAATCTAAAGGCCATTGATGAACTTGAGGGGCTGCTCAACACAGTGGACGATACCACAGCGGTTTCAATTGTGTTTTTGATGAAATCTACGGGTATTGCACCAACGGTTTCGGGGGCTGGAATCAATGAAATTGTTCAAGCGAATCCTTTCATCCCACAAGATATCAAAGACACTGCGGCAGTCTTGTTGGATAATTCTGTCACCCAAGATGCTTCGTTCTGGGATCTGCTCATGGCTCCAGATGACTTTGGACTCCCTGGTGGGCCGGAAAGCGAAATCTTCCTCCTCAACGTCTTCTATTCATCGATCACCGATGAAACACGAGAGATCTTCATCAGCAAAGATTTCAGTCGAAATTTAATTTATGTTGATATGCCATATCTCCCAGTCGCTGCAACAAGTGTGATGGTTGATGATGTCAACGGCTTCGCACAAGGCTTCTCTACACCCTACCAAGGGGACCAAGCGAACGATCTTGCAGGCGTTGCATCAACAGCAATCGAAGTCAACGAACTAATTGTTGCCTCACAATGGACCTCCCTCGGCTTCGCCGTTGTTTTGACATTGATCACCCTCGCCATCGTGTTTAGGGATGTGAAGTATTCAATGTGGACCACTTCTCCTGTCATAGCCACTGTTGCCATGCAATGGTTGGTCATGTGGCAATTGGATGTCCCGTTATCATTGGTTACGGTCATGATTGGTTCCATTCTTGTTGGTGTGGGTGTTGACTTTTCAATTCACATAGCCAACCGCATCAAGGAATTGGGTGGAGGCATCGACGCTATTCGTAGCGCCGCCATCGGCACCGGAATGTCATTGTTTGAGGCAGCTGTTGTCACAACACTTGGTATGCTCACGGCATACCAAATTCCGATTCCTGAAATCAAACCGTTCGTTACTGTGATCTTAATTTTGTTATGGGTGGCTGCAGCCAGTGCGTTAATTCTTCTTCCAGCCATCTTCGTTACCCTCGAGAAAGCGGGACTGGGTGCGGTTGGTGGCAGAACTTCCATGGCCAAACGGCTTGGCCTTGGCAATGCGAAAACAGTGGACATCGATGTACTCGATGCAGCATTGGTCGATGATATCGTGGATGCTTGGTGAGGAACAGTTCATAGAAGCCCGACTTCTGGGGGATTCATGGTCAACTATTGGTTGATGAAATCAGAACTGGATGTCTACCCATATGCTCAGCTCGTTGCAGACACATCCACCCATTGGGATGGGGTTCGAAATTATCAGGCACGAAACATGATGCGTGATGCAATGAAAACCGGTGACTTGGTTCTCTTTTATCATTCAAACTGCAAACCACCCCACGTGGCAGGTGTTGCCCGGGTATGCAAAGAAGGCTATCCAGACCACACCTCGTGGGATGCATCAAGTCATTATCACGATCCTAAATCGACTCCTGAATCACCGCGATGGTTCATGGTGGACATTGAACCGGTGATGGAGTTGCCTGAACCTGTTTCATTGCAATCGGTTCGAGACAACCCTGCATGTGAAAACATGTTGCTGATCCGTCGTGGTCAACGCCTTTCTATTCAACCAGTCGATGAAGACGACTTTCACACCATTTTGACGATGGGTGGTGCATCGGTGGACTCCATCTAACTCAACGTTCAAGGATGGACTGTTCAAGCAAGGACCGGTGAGGCAATGACAACGCATCAAATCCCGGTCGCACCACGCGCATCGAACATCGAATACGCCATACGGGACGTTGTTGTTCCAGCGACCAAACTGGAAGAACAAGGCCACACCATTCTCAAATTGAACATCGGGGATCCGATTGCCTACCCAGGCCTACCGACACCACAACACATGGTGGATGCTTATGCAACCGCTCTTCAAGATGGGCATAATGGATACTCGCCCTCGTACGGTTTGCCCTCGCTTCGGGCCGCCATTGCCAAAGATGAACGACGAAAGGGATGGCCAGCAAATCCCGAAGACATCTACGTCTGCCACGGTGTGACTGAGGCATTGCAAATTCTCTTTGCCTCCGTGCTAAATGAGGGCGACAAGGTGCTCGCTCCGGGCCCTCATTATCCTCCTTACATGGCCTACCCTCAAATGTACGGTGCCACAACCGTTGAGTACATGCTTAAGCCCCGTGATGGTTGGCGCCTTGACCTCGAAGATATTCGCGCCAAAATGGATGATTCCGTCCGTTTGCTTGTTCTCATCAATCCCAACAACCCATGCGGGAGTGTGGCGAATGCAGAAGAGATTGCTGGTGTTCTCGACATTGCAAGGGATTATCCTAACTGTATTGTTGTGGCTGACGAGATTTACGATGGTTTGGACTTCACTGGCGAACATGTAAGCGTTGCAAAATGTTCGACCGATGTTCCTGTCGTCTGTCTCAATGGTGTCTCTAAGGTCTACTATGCACCGGGTTGGCGAATCGGCTACATGGCCATTCACGACCCGTCAAAGCGAATGTTGTTGGTTCGCGATGGAATTGAACGCATGCTTCGCTCACGTCTTTGTGCTTCAACACCTGCCCAACTCGGCTACCTTGCTGGTTTGGAATCCGATCGCTCTTGGATGAAGGGCTATGCGGCAAAGGTTATGCAGCAACGGGATGTATGTGTAGAGCGCATTCGCTCGATTGAAGGCCTCGAGGTGCAATCCTCTGGAGGGGCATTCTACATGTTTGTCAAACTCACTGATGAAAAATGGGCCCTTGATGATAAGCAGTTTGTGCTGGATTTGCTCCATGAGGAGCATGTGCTTGTGGTGCACGGAAGCGGTTTTTCTCCTGAACTCGGCCGAGGACATTTCAGAATTGTTTACCTTCCTGAGGTTGGCGTAATCAACGAGGCCTTCGACCGAATCGAGAGGTTCCTAATCCGTCATCGCTAGTGTCACGTCGCCGATGTATTGATGTTTGATTGGTGTGAGGCTCGGATATGAATCGGATGGCCCACAAGGTAAGGTTGGCCTTACTTTCCACGGTCTTGCTGATTCAATTGCTCCCTCAAGCAGCAGCAGCGAGCGTAACCGACGTGAGCGATTTTCGTCTCGAGTACTTCTATCCTGCAATCGTTGCCTTTGCCATTGCAATTCCTGTGTGGCGTTGGTTCATACCAAACCAATTGGCCAATCTTCAAGTCGCTTTCGAAATTGATGATGACTTGTACGAAGTACACCGAATTACACGAGATGTAGACGACGCACGTGCGTTGTTACAAGAGGGTGGCACTGCTTTCGGCGTTGGGCTCTATGTGATGGGCATGACAGGTGTTCTGCTGTTGATCACCGAATTGCTGTTTAACGCAGAGGTTTATTTCCTGCCGAACCTCTTCGTCATCGGTGTTTTGATTCTCATTCCAGTGTTTATTTCTCCATGGGAGACTTTGAACGCACAATTGGTTGGCACTCGAAAGTCATCGGGTAAAACGAAGGGTTACGTGAAGTTCGTACGACGGTTGACCACCCTTTTGATTCTCCTTGGTGCAACGTTTGCTGTCGTATTGTATGGAAGTTCTCAATCCTCTGGTCCTGCCGCTATTCGTCCCATTTGGGTGGCGGCGGCCATGCTTACCTTCATGGCACCAACCATCTTTGCCTACGGTCGAATCATGGGTGCCTCGTGGAACATGATTCTAATCAACAAGTGGCGAACTGCAAACGGCCGAGCAAACCCCATTGATCCTGATAAACCAAAATTCCTCAATCGTTTGTTTTCTCTATTGTTGGTTGTCTTCCTACTCACCATGCCAATCACGGCGCTCAATGGGATCATCACCGTGTATCACATTCTGTTCAATGATGTCCCAGAACAGCGGGCTTTCGATATTCTCAACTACGGTGGTGTCCTTGGTTACATGGTCTTTGAACGCGTTGACCTCATTGCGCAAATACTCTTTGAGTGGCAATTTATCAAAGAATTACCTCAATTCCTTTCGCTTTACCTTTCGATGAACATTGCAATTGTCGGACTGGCGTTCATTTTCGAATTAACACGTAACTTAGTCCTTGGTGGGCAATCGTTCGGCGGCTTGTTTGGTGTGACCCTCGATACGCCGAGGGAAATTCGCACGGAGGTCGAAGCCCAATCGAGGCAATTGACGTTCGCATTCGCTGGATTTTCCGGTTATACGGTCCTGCTTTTGATTTTGGTATGTTACAAAGAATTCGGGTCACTTATGCCATTCACTGAACTCTTGGAGGCCGATCGGTTTGGTTTTGATGAGCGGGCTCGTCTTGAGGCAACATGGATGTTCATTGCACTTGGCCAAGCCGTGTTTTTGTTCACATGGGCTTTGTCCATTATTCGTTTCCGTTCGCTTCGTTCGCTGCGGTTTGATTTGAATCCTGATGAACGGAGGGAAGGTGCGGTAACCTTTGCACAAGGGGATTGGATGCGCACCCTCGTTGAGGAAGCTGCAATTGCGGAAGACCTTGATGCGCTGATCCAATTCCAAAGGCGATCCATAGAGGGTGACCCTTCATTGATTCGCCATGAAAAGGCACGAGCCCATATGTGGGAAATGGCGATTCGAGGGCTTTGGCCAAAGGCCATCGAAGAAGCCAAGAAAGTGCTCGCCCAAGCGGGTGGAGATGATGACATCTGCCGAATGATTGTGGCAGTGGGTCACATGGCTTCACGACGTTTGGATGCTGCCCGAGAAGCACTCCACGGTTTGCAACAACCCGAAGGATATGATGAGCCTGAATTGCTAGCGTTCGTTTGCGAATGGCTTGATCCTTGGCAAGGCTCCGTTGAAGAAGACGATTTCTGGGATTGGGAGAACAATTCCTGCATCGACCATCTCCAGATATTGATGCGGATGTTGCGTGGTTGGCAACCATCTCCTACTGACCAAACCATCCATAACGATCGCTTGACCCATGTTGCTCAACTCTCGATGGTTAGTTTGATGCGCGCTCAACGCCGACACGACGAAGCGTTGGAACTGTCACTTCAACTGGTGCGTGCAGAACCCCTCGGTGTCCGACCACGAATTGCAGCATCACTCTGCTTAATCGATAAAGGGGATTGGCACAGTGCTCGTTCCATTTTGTCGGAACTCAAAGTCAGCGATGGTCAGGACCCACGTGTGCTGGCGCTTGCAGCCATTCTCGGTCAATCCGTTGACAGTGAAGAATTGGAAGTCGCCCTTGCTGTCGGCGGTGGTCGAAATGTTCGCCAATGGATCAATGAGGCCCCTGTGAACCCCGTCGCAGGTCTTGTGGTGAAAGGTGGCATGGATGAAGCCATCAATGCCAACGTCTTGATTGCTGCTCATGAAGCAACCCGTCGTGGTATGCCGCCACGGTTCAGTTTTGGTTGGTTGAATGTGATTTACAATTATTTCGTGCTGGGTCCTACTTGGATTGTGTTGGCAATTTTTGTCTATGGGCAACAAGGTCAATTGGCTGGCATCCTCGTACTGATTACCCTCCTCCTCGTACACATTGCATCCCGTCGCTTTGCGCGACAACAACGTCGGGTCATACGCCATCGGGATCAAAAAGCAATGGTTTCCTATGCCAAACGAATGAAACGGTTCAAGGTCAAACCTGAGCGCGGCAACATTCCAGTGGGCACCCATCTGCTGCTGTCTGGAATGCTCGTTACCGTGAATGGTGTTGTCCTGGATCTTGGTATGCCTGCATGGCTTAGTGTTCGATTACCAAAAGACACTGATAAAGCAGTCAAGGCACGACTGAAACGTCAATCCAAATCCATTCAAAAATCCCGACCACCGCGCCTTCAACCACTTGGGGACGGATGGTGGCTCAAACGTCCGAAGGAAGAAGGAGCAGATATTCCTGCGCTCGAACGGTTGATTGGTCAACCTGCCTACCGTGGCCGGCAGCAACAACGTTCGAGAAAAAATTCTCCATCCACTCCCTCGAAGGCCAAAGCCAAAACTGCTTCTCCAAGGTCGGTGACCGATGTGAATCTTGGCGAACGCGGCATACCCACCAATACAAGGGTGTCTGAGCGTGTTCAAAGCCGTTCCAAACCGAACAATGTGGTCGTAGGAAGCAAACAAACCGGCCCAAATGTTCGCCCCGATGTGAAGTCTGACGATGACGAATCGATTGATTTTAGTTGAGACGATGGTCAACAAACCACATCAATGGGTTCAAAGACCGACCAATCAGTGAGATGAGCATGAGCAGAACACATGGTTCATGGGCACCTGATGCGTCCACCCTTGAGAAAGCAAATGCAGTCATGAAAGCCGCTGCTGACAGTGGTGATCTCTATCGAAATGGACTCGGGATGATTGCCTCAGAGAACATTGTGTCCCCTATGGTTCAAAAAATTGTAGCAAGTGATCTTCATGGTCGCTATGCAGAGGGCTTACCAGGCAAGCGATATTACCAAGGATGCGATGATTTTGATACAATTGAGAGCATCGGAATAGACCTTGCGAAATCGGTCTTCAACGCACCGTTTGCCAACATTCAGTCGACATCGGGAACCGTCTCCAACATCGGGGCGCTCAAAGCCCTTGCAAAGCCAGGTGACAAGATCACCGCTGTCTCTACGGCGGATGGAGGTCACATCTCTCACGCACGGATGGGTGCCGTTGGGCTCCGTGATCTCAATCTCTCCACCTATCCGTGGAACGAAGATCGAATGGAACCGGATGTCGATGGGGCATGTGCACTGATTCGTGAACTTGAACCAAAGATTGCCTTAATCGGCCAGTCAGTCTTTTTGTTTCCTACGCCACTTCGAGAAATAGCTGATGCTGCCCATGAAGTTGGTGCCAAAGTCATGTATGACGGGGCGCACGTGCTCGGTCTCATCGCGGGAGGCGTCTTCCAAGACCCTTTGCGAGAAGGTGCGGATGTGATGACTGGATCCTCCCACAAGACCTTCCCTGGGCCCCAAGGTGGTTTTCTTCTGTCAAGCAGTGAAGACCCTGCCTTCCAAAAACGCCTCAACAATGCTATTTTCCCCGGTGTATGTTCTTCATACCATCTTCACCATGTTGCCGGCAAAGTCATTGCATTAGCCGAATTCGAAGAGTATGGTGCTGCATACGCTGAAGACATTGTTGCGAATGCCAAGCATTTTGCTGCATCTCTTGCTGCAGAGGGCTTTGATGTGCTCGCAGAAAGTCGAGGTTACACTGCTTCGCACCAAGTGTTAACTCGCCACGGTTCCAAGGATTCCGGAGCCGGTGCAAAAGCTGCTAGACTGCTTGAAGACGCTGGTATCATCACGAACATGAACATGCTTCCCGGCGATACCAAAGCCATGACTCCATCGGGTCTCAGACTTGGTGTTCAGGAACTAACTCGCGTTGGCATGGGTCTGCGAGAAATGGAAGAAGTTGCAAAACTCTATGCCCGAGTCCTCATTCATGGTGAAGACCCTACGATGGTTAAGCGGGATGTCAAGGCATTGAAGGCCGATCATCAAACAATTCGATATTGTTTCAACGAAGATGAGCAAAGCGGTTATCCGTTCTGAGTGAGGACCATGGGTGACGTTCCTGAGTCGATAATCCAAGGCTACATGAACGCCTTGGACTCGGAATTTGCATCGGTTGATGGTTGCATCATGGACTCGACTGGGAGGCCATGGATTCTATGGAAAACGACAGATTTGTACGCATGGTGGCGTGCTTTCGAAGCCAGTTCAAGAACGCCTCTTGGTCGTAAGTTCATGAATGCCTGCGCCGACCAAGAAGAGTATTTTTTAACACAAAGAGCTGTGTTAGATGTGGGATGGTTTCGACGTTCAAAGCGTCAGCAGGAAGCCATCGACAGCCGTTGGAATATGTACGGTTGGGGCACATTCAATGTAACGAGGGAATCTGCACAGACCTTACTTTTTGCACCGGTGGCTGCTGGTTTCGCTCTTGCGATTAAAGAGCATTTAGCGCAACAACGATTCAAATCCGAATGGCAACAACTGGGGCTAAAGACGATTCAGTTTGAATGGACGGTCGACAGTGCAAATTTACCCCCTGCCCCAGAACCACCTGAACTCCCTTGGGGGTCCTTTTCTTTCTTAGCAATGGATTCAGTTTCGATTCTCTCAGAGTTAGAATGGCTGAATGGCGGTTGGGCTCTTGCCGGTGAATCTGTAAGTTTTCTTCCCATGGATGCTTTTACACGCCTTATGCATACGTGCCGCGCGTACCAACACACCCTCGATTCTGAACACATCAACGCTTGGGTTACGCCACAATTAGCAGAAGGGGATCGTTCTGTTTTTCTCATGGTTGCTGCATCCATGTCAGGACTGATTCAATCAAGCGAACGTCCGATTTACATCGAAGACAGATCGAGTTGGGCCTCCCTTGCAGGGCACTACCTGGCTCCGTTTGGCTGGGGTGAGCCAATGGATGTCGAGTCATTGGATTCACCTTTTGGTGTACGCTTCAAACTCGTCGACTCACCCATGCTCCCGTTCCTTGTCGGCTGGTTGGTTGCAATGTGGGAGCGTGGGCATGGGAGAAGTTCCAAAGTATCACTCAAAAGGTCGGATGATTTTTGGTTGCTTGAGGTTGATTCACGTCTTGAGTACAATTGAGGATTAGTGGTACGAACGGATGATGTTTCATTCCATAATTCCGCCCATCTATGGTTAAGGACTATAACCACTACATGGTGTCGGGAAACTTGCACAGATGTGCGTGGTGTTCTTTATGTCGTTAAATCACAACCAAATGGCCTATGCCGCTATTGTTTCTACACTCATCTTTGGCTCGATTTTCGTTGGTCTTTCCGGCTACTTCCAAACCAGTGAAGGGCTCGGCGGTTACGAAAGTGCTGCAGAAGAGGATTTGATTGGTAGCGGTACCTCATTAGGTATCGCAACCGATACAGACGGAGACGGCCTTTCGGATGTGTTGGAAAACACCCAATACGGTACGGATCCACAAGATCCAGATACTGATAAGGACGGAATGAGTGATGGTTGGGAAGTCGATCATGGTCTTAATCCCCTTGACAATGGTGAATCTGAGGATTTGCTTCAAGACCCGGGCGATGCCGATACAGATGATGCGAACATCGCCAATGAAACCGATTCATGGCCGGATCCAAGCCAGGGCCCTAACGGCGACCCTGACCGCGACGGTTTGACCAACAAGATTGAGGAAGAACTTGGAACAGATCCACAACGAAGCGACACCGATAATGACGGACTCAATGACCGATGGGAATCTCTCTACACCATGACGGTGCAAACACCTGGTGGCGATGTGACATTGTTTGACCCACTCAACGGAAACTGGGATTGCCTTTTGCTCGACCAAGCCATGGAGGATACCCTCTCGACTCGATTCAATGGCGAAGGCGATGTGCCAGATTGGGACGAGCTAGGTAATTCGATTGGGGCCCACTCTTGCGACATGGTTCTCGATACAGATGATGATGGACTCGCAAATTTTGAAGAAGAAGCATTTGGAACCAACCCTACCGCACGTGATTCCGATATGGATCTTATTGACGACATTGTTGAAGTGTCAAACATGTCCGTTAACCTCTTTGTTGGTGTTGGGGAAAACTGCAACATTCCACTCCTTGAATCAATCAACCGTGCAGCTCCCTTCCAAGACCAAGAACGCTCTTGGTTCATGATGGACATGGATGGCGATGGATTGCTCAATGGGCCATCCGATTGGGACACAGACGGCGACGGTATGCCCGATGGTTTCGAATTCTGCTACTCGAACGTACTCGACGAGCCAAATAACAACGCACTCGAAACCCTTAGTCCATCGAATGCATCTGATGGATATGGCGACTGGGATGAAGACGGCATGAACAACTACGAAGAGTACCAAGTTGCGAACATCTTCGGACCAACCAATTTCACCTCTCCATGGCGCATGGACACCGATCTTGACGGAATGCCAGATGGTTGGGAGTCCACAAACGGCCTCCACCCTCGGGACGGTGCAAACGGTGATCTCGATCCTGACCACGACGGTTGGGATGCTGATGGCGATGGTGGCGTTCGGTACGAGACCCTCGAATACACAGCCATTGTGATTGGCATCGATGTGATTGAAGATCAATGGGTCGAAGCTAACAGCACTGTTGCACGAGCTCAAATCACACTTGCAGGTGGTAACAAGCAAACAATTCCGATGATTGCCCCGGTTTCAGGCTACGTGTATGAAATCCATGTGTCACTTGGAATGGCTGTCGAATCCCGATTATTCACGTGGATGGAAATTGTCGAACCTGAAGAACAGTTCACCAACTTGATGGAATACAACGCTCGTGATCGTGACGGTGATGGCATCATCGATGGACGTTCGACCGACCCCCTAAATCCAGACACCGATGGTGATGGTTTGATTGACGGCATTGAAGTCATGGGTTGGGAAATTCTCGTTGTCAACAACGGTGTCATTCGCACATGGGTGACATCTGATCCTGGCCTCTTCGATACGGATGAAGACGGTTTGTCTGACTACAACGAATTTGCAACTGTCTGTACAGGTGGATCGAATGCATCCAACCCTGACACTGACGGAGACGGACTAGGCGACCAAACTGAAGCCTTGGCTGGCTTCTCTTGGGAAGGCGTTGCTTACTTCACAAGCCCCTGTATGTTCGACACTGACAATGATGGACTCGAAGACGGTGAAGAAGTGATTGCAGGTAAGGACAACTTCCTCACTCATGCCAACAACTCTGACACAGATAATGACAGCCTCATCGACGGTAATGAAGTTCTCTTTGTCCCACGTCCTTTCCAAAACCCAACCAACCCCCTGATTAACGACACTGATTCCGATGGAATGCTCGATGGTTGGGAGATGCAGGTCAAATCAACCGAAGAAAACACCAACTCTCACAGCCTTTGGGTGGCCACCTCCTCATGGGAACGCCCAGGTTGCGTACCATCTCAAAACAGTGATTGCACAATGGAAGCTGGCGGCTATGTTTGGCAAAACAACCTCGGCGGCTTCATCATCGAACCAATGTTCGAAGTTTCAGAGATGAACCTTACAGGTTTCGCTATGCCAGAAAATCCATTCTGTGAATGCAATGGGCGTTGGGCGTTAGATCCTTCGCTTGACTCGCTTAAGGACGACACATACGACATCGATAATGATTCATTGGCTAACGGCGCAGAAGCACCTGACAAGTGGAACACAAACCCAGTTGATGACGACACAGATGCAGATATGCTCCCGGATGGTTGGGAAGTTTACTACTCAGGCCTTGCTCTTGAAGCCGGAATCGTCGACAATGCATCGATCAGTGCCTACGGTGCTCGTGGGGTGCTTGACCCTTCAATGCCCGACAGTGACTTGGACGGAATCCCCGACGGATTGGAAGATCCTGACGACGATGGTTTGAATCGCACGGGTTTGGTAAAGAAGTACTGCCCAGGCTTCAATGATACCACGAACTCCGAGTGTAACATTGATCCCGATTCACCAGACGGCAAGCGATTCTATGACAACCTTGAGAATTACACAAACTTCGAAGAATTCCAGAACGGCACCAACCCAATCACAAATGATACAGATGGTGACGACTGGAATGATGGTCCTGAAGTCTATTACCAAGACCATGATGAAGATGGGATGGCCACAGGTTGGGAATTCCACTTCAAGTTCGATCCATTTGACGGTGGAGACCGTATGGTCGATCAAGACGGCGATGGTCACGTGAATTACTGTGAGTACAAGTGGGATACAAACCCGAGGGATCCTACAAGTTTCCCTGGTCAAGGAGAATTGTGCGATCCATTCGCACAATGAACATGAGTTGCCGAGCAAATCGGCCCAAGATTCATGACTAACGGGGTCCGAGTGGGGGATATGAGGAAGCGTCATGCATCGCGTGCATCGCTCGTTTCCGTGATTATGTTGTTGTTCACAATGCCCTTTGGCCCCGTTTCTGGTGCGCCCTCGGATTCGCAAATAAGTGAATTTCAGTTTGATTTTTTCCAAGTGGATGGCTACCATTCCACTGATCTCCTCAATCTGAATGGTACTGCAAACATGCCTCTTCATGCCGCTCAATGGCGCATACATGATCACCAAACACCCCCAGAATCTCCCTCTCTCCTTGCTGGCGATTATCTCTCAAGCGTGACACCTTCGGGTGAGCAGCGGTGGAGTTGGACCCTTGTTGTCGATGTTTCGCAACTCAATTGCACATGCGTTCTAACCATCATTCAAGGCGATGAACATCATTCACCTCGTGCACAAATCCACCTTTACCTTGGGGAAACAGGCCACCGCCCGATTCTTCAACAACCGGTGCATTCAACCTATTTATTGGCCGGCGGTGAACTCGAAATCGATATTGAGGCTATCACCCCTTCTGGGACACTCAATGATTCATTAATCACGTTCACAGTGTGCGAAGCCCCCAATGCTGTTTGTCTCAAGGAACCAGAGACAATGAAATTGAATTCAACATTGTCTGACCAACTTCACTTGCGGCTCAATGCATCGACACTTCCCTTAGCCGATGGAATCTGGAAAATCACAGTGGTGCTTTCGGATCGAACACTCACTGCCTCCAATTCGATATCGTACACCCTTCAGCTCGATCGCCATGCTCCCGTTGTTGTCCTGACGAGTTCGGTTGAGCAATCACAGGCATCGCTTGCCATGGTTGACGATGCACCATCGGAACCTGTGGTTTATGAAGGCGAAGAGGTCTTTTTCACAGCTGAAGTTACCGATGGTTACGAAGGCGAATCAGAAGTGCTCACATGGTCGAAGATTTCTCCGAATGGACAAGTCTCGACCTTTTCTGAAGCATCCTTCATTACACCCGCAAGTGTGACACTTCTTCCGGATGTCGCAGGCGAGTGGAGCGTTGTCCTTCTTGTAAGAGACTCAGCAGGTCACCTAGTGAGGACAACATCAACGTTTACCGTCACCAACGCAGCCCCTGTGGCTCAAGTTTTCCTTGACGGCCTACAGATCCAGCAAGACGATGTCCTTGTAGCACCTTCCGGCGATTCGTGGGTCTTGAATGCAAGCAAAACGACCGACACAAGCAACGATGTGTCATCACTTCGGTTCCAATGGTTTGTTGATGGAACCTTGATTCAGACTCAAGGTGCCGTCTTTGACTCTGCCCAAATTAACACAACTGGGAGTCATAAAATGGAACTTGTCGTTATCGACGATGACGAAGCAGAGAGTCGACTTGCGTTTTCTCTTGACATTCCCCAAGACCAAGTCTCTGGTTCAGAAGGCATGCTCGGAGGCAACTATTTCACGCTTGGTCTGGTCTTTATCATAGGAGTTGCCGGATTGCTCTTGGCCAAAATGGGTTCGACCGAACCTGAGACCTCCTTGCCAAAATGGCAAAGGAAAAAATGACCTGTTGTGTGGTTAAAATTACCTCGCTTGATGCATGGTTGAGGGCAACGGTTGAAGATGGTGGGCCGCCTCCGCAGAGCATGTACGATGCTGCGTTGAAGCATGTCGGCTCGCCGCCTGAGCCGATTTCAGTGGACGAGTACGCAATGCGTGTGAACCGCCTGACTGCTCAACTTCGTCCTGGTGACCTCCTTGTGGTGCCTTGTTCCCCGAGCGCAGTTCATTCAAACGATGTTCACTATCCTTATCGCACCCAAAGCGACATGCTCTATTTGGTTGGATGGGATGAACCCGAAGCTGTCCTCACAATCCACCACGCTGATGAGGGCTGGATACGAACCATCTTTGTTCAGCCAAAAGACACCCTCAAAGAAATTTGGGAAGGCCGACGACCGGGTGTCGAGGGCGCACTCGAAGGTTGGGCAGTTGATGCTGCGCACTCATGTGATGATCTCGGAGACAGGTTGAATGAATTGCTATCCGCATCGAAACGGGTTCTCATGCGCACAGGGATTCGCTCTGATTTGGACACGCTTGTTATGCAATCATTAGAGCGTCGAGACCGTGCACGTCAGCATTTTGGAACTGGACCTACATCGATTGAAGATCCAAGTTCAAGAATTGCTG
>Ga0206677_10001661_pt1 | contig 20346 bp, 8 predicted proteins | sample M130m12015metaG_FD_155475 | JGI IMG/M metagenome (GOLD analysis project Ga0206677, IMG submission 155475) | Ammonia-oxidizing marine archaeal communities from Monterey Bay, California, United States - M1 30m 12015 | ecosystem: Environmental > Aquatic > Marine > Intertidal zone | place: USA...
TCCAGTACTTATTGTATTTTCCTTCTGCAAACAAACCTAAGTTTTTATTTATCTTTATTCCAGTTATTAAACCTGCTGAATAATCAAACCATTGTCCATCTACATAATTGTGATATGAGAAACTACCCCCATCATTATAATGCCAAGGCATAAAGTTTCCCCACACGTGCAACCATTTTGACTTACTATATTTATAAAAGTCAAAACCAACAACTGCTGATTGTTGTATTTTGTTGTCTAATTCGTTTCTTTTTCTTTGGGTATAATCTGATAATACCTCTGGTACTACAACCGCTTCCCAAACCTCAGCGCTAGTGGCAACTAATTCACCTTGTGGATTATAATATTCACTATTAGCAACGTCAATATTATAACCTTCTTCTATAGCTAGATATGTATAATGTATATTGCCATTATCTAACATCCACTCGTCTAATGGGTTATAACCATAAGGTTCAGCAAGCCTCTGTACTGCTCCGATGTTTACTGAAAAGTTTCTACCAATTTTTAATCTATATCTTTCAGATGCTTCAAAGTATTTTATATCAGCAAAACCATCTTGCAAGTATTCAAGCTTCAGAGCAAATACGTTTATACATAACTTATCTTGACAACCATCATCAGAGCTGTATCTAATGAAATGATGTTGATCTATATAATCTACACCTTCTTGTCTTTTAAAATCAGCTTCAAATAAGTATTCAACTCCTTTTACTTTACCTACAGTGGCCGCATCACTATAATTAGATTCAGTTCCATCATAAAAAGTTTGTGCTTTGTTTTCATAGCCAAACCTAGCGATTTTACGTAATCCTATGGTAAAATTATAATCATAAGGAGTTGAAATAGTCTGTGTAGATAAACCGTTATCTACAGAGAATACTTTGATATCAGAAAGTGATGTTCCACCATTGACAGCAGCATAGAACGTAGAGAACTTTAATAAGTCTCTAGCTTCTTGTAATCCAAATGTTTGCGCTGTTATCATGTTAGATGTGAGCAGCAGCATTATAATTAGTCTTTTTACCATCTTTTTATTATCACTTATTTTTTGAATTGTTTACCTAATCGTGGTAGTAACAATAACCGCTAGCGGAACTAGTCTGCATACCACATCTCTTTTTATTGCTTTTAATCTTTTTACACTGAACTTTTTTACCGCTCTTGTTTTGCTTAACTTCTTCGTGTATTGTACAGAAAGAACTACCTGGTTCTACTTTTGTTTTACATCTATTACCACTTTTGCTAATTGCAGCGCAAGTTACTTTTTTACCCTCTTTCTTCTCTTGCTTTTGCTTTTGCTTGTTTATGTTTATTTGATCTTTTTGGCTTTCTTTTTTCTTTTTCTTTTTGCCTTCTTTCTTAACGTCAGCTTTTATACCTTCGATATCAGCATCTCTAATACCAAGATCCCAAGTATTCCAACCTAAAACTAAAGCTACTCTTTGCCACCATTTGTTATTAGCGTCTAAAGCATTATCTATGTTTAACATCTTTTGTGATAATCTACCTAGAGGTACGTTTGTTACGCCTTCAACAACGTTACCAATGGCAGACCAAATAGGATTATCTAAAGTAAAACCTCTTCTTAAAAATACATCTTTATTAAACTTATCTGTCTGTATAGAGCTATATATTTTTCTTAGCTTAGAGCCTATAGGTGGAGAGAAGCCTAGTAATTGCAATATAGTATAGGTATGGTCAGCATTATATCCTCTTTTTCTTTGATCTAAAAACGTTACCAAAGTGTTTTTCATAGTGCTAACCGCTTTACCACCATAACCAATACCAGACAAAACTGAATCTACCATACCGTTTAATATTCTTTCTTTCTTTTTATCAAACTTTTCTTCATCTTCATCATCTAATGAAGCGAATAACGCTGATTGTAACGCTCCAAATATTATACTTTGAACAAAACCATAGTAAATAATTTTAGACATATGTGTTTTTGAATCACCTCTACCATTAGCTAAATCTCTAGCTGCTTTATTCATTATTCTAGCGTACTGCATAGGTGTGTTTTGAAATGCTAGTATTAACTTACCAAGCGGTGACGCTTGCTGTTGTGATATCATATCAGGTCTTGCTGACTGCTGAGCAACTTCAGTTGTTTCTTGAAAGTCTAAAAACGCTTGTTTTTCAGCCTGCTCTTGTGTCATGCCTTCTTTTACTAAAGCTTTAATTCTATTTCTATAGAAAGTTGCACCACCAGAAGCAATTGCAAAGCTATCCGCAATTTGTGTTGGCAAGAAACCTTTTTTAAGCAACCAAGTTATAGCTGCTTTAGCTTTATTTTCCGCGCCAGCAACTGCAGCTGAGAGTTCAGCCTCATTTACGCCTCTTTGGTTACCCGCTCTTCTTTGTTTTAGATAGTCAGAGTTAAATAGATACGAAAAATCTTTCCAATATTGTTTTTGGTTAGCAAATGCGGCTGCTGCTTTTAATGGATTATTGTCACTCCAGTTTATATAGTTGGTAGCAGATATAGTTTGTAGTAATGCAGATCTCATGTTAAAGAACATGATAGCACCAACAGAGTTGTTTACCCAATTAGTGTATATATTCATTAGTCTACCTCCGCCCGCTGGTCTGTTTCTACCAGTTTTCATACGGTACAATACGTCTTCTAAAGCCTCTCTAAAATTACTACCGTATATAGCCTCTATTTTGTTTAAGTTTTCAGTTGAAAATATAGTATCTGCATTTTGTTGCCACTCTGCTAAAAACTCAGCTCTAGCGTCTCCTATTGATCCATCACTAAGTAGGTCAGATTTTATATTTTCTGCCAACCAGTAGTCTCCAGGAGCGCTATAACCATCTTCTTTTTTAGATATTAAACCAACAGTTTCAGCAAAGCTTTTTATATCAGAATTGTTTTCAACAAAATCTAAAACTGTTTTTAAATCTCTTTTAGATAAACCTGGAATATCAAACCCAGCTTTATTCCAAAGATATATCCTCACAGCTTGATCGTGAGTGTAATCTGTTCCTTCTATTTTTTTATTTAATAGCTTTTTAACTTTTGGGAACTGCTTTAGTAAGTTTTCGTAATCATTGGCAGAGGCTTGTCTAGCGGCGTTTAATTCGTTTATAGCTCTAGCAAAAGGATCTATTAAAGCTTTTTTAAAGAAAGCCATTTGCTTTTCTCCTTTTTTACCTTTACCTAAAAAGTTATATAGTAAGCCTGCAAAATCTTGGGCTGATGGTGGTATTATACTTTTATATTTAGATTTTTGACCTCTAATTTTTGCCTGCGCTTCTGAAAACACTTTTTGAGATTCGATACTAGTAACGTCCTCTAGTATGTTGTTAAACTCGTTGCTCATAGATTTACTAAACTTAACTTTAGCTTGCTGAACCTTAGACTTAACATCAAATTGATCTAACATGTTCTTAACAGCTTGTACGTTTTGTAAAGCATCATCAGCAAAATAAAAATCGTTATAACCGTCAGCAACTTTATCAGCCACCCAAAGTGCTTTAGCTTCAGCTGTTGAATTACCTAGACCAGTGATATTCTCAATCGGTATGTTTAAACCATTAGCCTTTAAGAAATCAAATATAGCTGGGGCGGAATCAGCAGGTCTTGCTGTTAATACAAACATATTTTCAGGACCAAACTTACCTTGCAATTTCATTGCTTTCTTAAACAACGAAGCGACCTTACCATCCACAACTTTACTAAACTCCGAAAAATCATGTGTCCAACCTTGGTCTAGTAAATCAGCGCCTTCTTGAGCAAACTCTTCAGCTGTTAGTTTTCTAATAGCACCAGCATCAATCTCAATTTCTCTTTTTGTTTCAGCGTTACTGTCTTTATATGCTTGCAAGTATTCCTCTGACTTTTTCTCTCGCATTTCCTTCTTCTCAGCATAATCTCTTTCCCAACGTCTTTTTTTACGCTCATACTCTGATGTATCCTCGTTAACTATTGAATATGCAGATCTATAACCAATTATATCAGTATTTGGTGCTGTTTCTCCCCCTATGTCAGTATAATCCTGATAAGTTAAACGAGATAAACGATCGGCTTCCGCTTGTATTTTAGCTTGAGCATCTGGCGCTGTAGATATAACTAAAGATTTGCTTGTAGCTAACGTATCATCAAAATCTAGAACAGTGATGCCTTTCGATTTGTTATTAGATCTAGAAAACTGAATAGCGTTGCTTATCTTTTTGCCGTTTATTGATTTAGAAAAATTAACACCAAGAGCATTTTGTAAATCTTCTTTTATAGTAATATCTACAGATTTCTCAGCTTTATTGTTGAGTTTAGATATTTTAAACTGAACTCCAAGACTAAGTGATATTACCTTGTTACCATTAACCATTTTAGAACCTCCATTTCTAAACGTAAAGTTAACGTCTACGTCCGCGTCTAGTCTAGGTAAGTTCAATATAGAATTGTTATCAAGACCAAAAGACATGTTACCGGTTTTAGTACCAACAAAACTAAGTGATCTAACTCCAATTCCGTTTTTATCTTTCTTGCTTTTGTAATGGTTTTCTATTACAGCTTGATCTGCTTTTAGTTGGTAAAACATTTTGTTTCCAAAACCTTTTTTATCCATATAAAGCTCGTACGGAATATTTTGAGGCTTACCGCTAGTAACATCATAATCTATAAGTGCATACTGCTTGCTAGGATCTTTTATTTTTTTGTTTAACTTTTTAATACCTTTGTTAACAAAGTCTATTCGTTTTTTATAGCCCTTCATAAATTCTTTCATATCAACCTGTTCTATTAGATTGTTATGTGTGTCTGTTGCAAATTGAATTTTTCCGTTTTTAAGATTTGAAATAGAAATACTACCCATAAAAGCAGTTATAGAAGCTTTTAACTCGTGGTTTTCTACCTTGCCGTTGTATTCAAAAACAAAGTCTGCCATTCCATCGATCTCACTTGCTATTTCAGATAAAACTTTTAATCCTTCTATGCCATTTTTCATAAAGTAATTAGCAAAAGCTTGCTCCCAAATCCTACCTTTATCCACAAAGCTTTGTGGCTCATTGGTATAAGGGTTTATGTAACCAGTCCAAACAGTACCTTTTTGCACTAACGGGTTACCATTGTTCCCTCTTTCAAATATAGCTCCAAATTCCTGAGACAACCTAGTTGGTAGCATTTTACTTTTTGAAAACTTAACAGAGTCAAAACTAGCTTGCTCAATGCTAGTATCTTCTATAGCTCTTGACAGCTTTCTTAGTTTTGCTAAAACAACAGCTTCTAACACTTTTGAATTAGCTTCAATATAATTATCTGTAGCTATTTTTGCTTTTCTTCTAGCTATACGTCTTATTAAAGCGGTTCTTCTTTCTGTTAAGTTACGCTCGTTGCTTTCTAAAAACCACCTTATGTACTCACGCTTGTTTGTAGTGTTTACTTGAGTAGGCTTTATGTAATTAGTTTTTTTGCCTGTGTTTTTGCTAACTCCAGAGTAGTCTTTTTTACCAGTTACCTCTTGCTTAAACCAAGGTTTGTATGCTTTCCTTATAATATTTACGCCTAAACTCCTAACTACTTCAGTGTACTGGTCTCTAACCCAAGCTTCATACTCTGGCGTTGGTTCTCTTTTTCCTGTTTTTTTGTTTTTAGATATTTTAGGTATTGAAGCGTCTAAATCTTTACGTATATCATTTAGTATAAGCTTTTCCATTTGCGCATCAATATCATCTGGGTTTTTTTCTAGCAAATCCTCTACTTCTGCGATTGTTTTTTCATTAGCTAAACCATCTTCTAAATCAATGTTAAAACTTTCTAAGCTTCTAGCTTTACTTTTGTCTTCTACTTCTGTAGTTGGTGAAGTTGTATCTTCCAACTCTTTAGCCTCTTTAGTATCTATAGTGGTTGTTTTCTTTCTTATCTCTCCTTCCTCAAACAACTTCTTTTTAGCCACTAACCCAGAATATACAACGTTACCAGCTTTACCGCTACCACCGTATATCCATTTTGACAACTCAGGCGTCTTAGCTGGATCGTAATTCATTAACCTATCAGCAAGGTTTTGTCTTTGTATATCTTTTTGTTCTCTTGATATACCTTCTCCAAATATTCTGTCAAATTTACCTTCAAGCATTCCTGAGTAAACATTATCAAAAGCACCACCTGGTTGTTGGAACTCAGTTTGTGTTTTAGCGCCTTTAGTTAAAGCATCTATTTTTTGAGATATATCTCCCGTGCCTTGATCTAGATTTACGGTTGATCTTGATTCTCTTTTACCTTCAGCACCTGGATCTTCTTTAGCAAACTCTTTAGCTCTTTGTGTTACTTTACCTGTTTTCTTAATTGTTAAAGAATAGTCTTTTACAAAGTTGTAAGCTTGCCTTGCATTACCAAACTCTTTTCTATATAGAAATTTTGTTTTACCATCTTCAGAAAAATAACCAGCTGAACTTAACTGTCTAAGTATTTCTTCGTAAGCATTTTTTATTTTACCAAACATGCCCTCGTTAAATTTAACACCACCGTCTACTATTTCGTCAGAAAAAGCAGTGTACAACTCTTCAGTTGTAAACACTTTATCACCGGTTATACCGTAAGCACCAGCCAATCTATTTAACACGGTTTCTTTATCTCTTTTGCTAAGTAGATTTAAAAAGTTTTCATTAAGCTTTCTTTGTGCTTCTGGTTTTAACTTGCTAAAAGACCTACCTATAATACCATGCAGTAATTCATGTGAGCCAACCCCTATGGCACCAGATTTTCTAGCCGTGTCCATGTTAACGTAGTATGTGCTACCATCATCAGATATATGACCATCAGCATCTAAAGCTTCATTATATTTTTTAGAACCTTTTTTACCAAACAAGGCTGCGTATTGTTCTTTGGTTTCAAACAACTCTTGTTTCAAACCTACTGTTTCTCCTTCTTCTTTCGTTGCTTCAAGTCCAGTTACTAATAATTGTTGTTTTGCAGATTCGTTAATCGCTTCTATTTGCTCAGTTAATCTTTTATCTTGGTTGTTTAAACTTCTAACAGCGTAACCAAATTCTTTGGAACTTATCTCATTGTTGTTTAATTGAGATTTTAAAGATTCAACTTTAGAAGTTATATTATCTTTTTCATTTATAGCGTCAATTAAATTTTGTTTTTGGTCTTCATTAAGTATATCAGCTATTTTTCTTTTTTCTTTTATATACTTTTTTAAAGCTTGCTCTGATTGTTTTATCTCTACTTCAATAGCCTCTTTTGCGGTTTTATTTTTAGCACTATTTTTAGCAATATTTAGCTCAGACAAATTGTCTATTAAAGAGTTCAGCTCTTTAACACTAGCATTATCACTTCTCAAGGCTCTGTTTACAGCTCTACCTCCAGCAGACATACCTGTACCACCAATAAATCCTTGTAAATAACTCTCTAAACCTTTTTCACTAAAAACACCATCAACAAAAGCCTTACCAACATCTAAACCTTTTTTTCCTTGAGCTAAAGCCATGTTAACCTCTTCAATACCACTTTGTGCTAATTCAGTTATACCTTCTTTGTTACCAGTAAGTAATAGTTTAGGCGTAGTTCCCTTAACAGCCTTACCTAACATGTATTTAGTTATACCTTTGTAACCAACACGTTCAAGACTACTAGCAACAAATCCTAAAGCCGCTGGTATTGCTATTTCATCTTCTTTATTTTCTAAAAGTTTTGCTACAGCATCAGGATCGTCTTTACCATAAATACGCTCTGCTTTCTGCTGATTATAATCCATTAGCATTGGAGCGGTTATTTGAAAAGGTAAACTATAACCACCTGTTAACATAGCTGGAACAACCGTTTCAGCCATACCCGCTCCGGCATTAAAAACGCCTAAAACAACATCCGAAGCGTCACCTTGTTTTACACCTTTAACTATACCTTCACCTGTGTCTTTTCTTAAATATTTATTATAAACTTCTACTTCTTTGTACTTTTCAGTTATATATTTGTTAATTTTTTCTTCTTGCTTAGCAGCAGACGTGTTTTTATATCCTTCTAAATATTTTATTCTATCAGCATTTGTTTTGAAACCAGTTGGATCACCACTAGGCTCTTTATAAGTGTCATTGGGGTCTAAAGTTTTTAAGTAATCTAATTCTTCTTTGTCATATAAACCACTAAACGCAACGGTTTTATGTATTCTAGAAATTTCAGCGGGTATTGTCTTTGTAAAAGTATTGTAAAGACTACTAGCAGTGTTGTCAACAACATTACCAGCGCCTTCCAATATTTCTTCTCTTTCTGTTTTATCAGTAACTAAACTTTTTATTATATCTTGACTTTGTTTAGCGTATAAAGCGCCCATAGAACCCTTAACAACTTCTCCAGACGCAGTGCGTCTTTCTTTAATAGAAAAAGCTTCATCTGATAATTTTTGTCTTTCTTCTTGACTAAGATTTTCTGTTGACTGCTGGTTCTTTGCCTTAGGCTTTTCTTTTGTTTCATCTTTTTTTACTACTTGCTCTCTTTGCTTTTCAGTGTTCTTAGCTTCTTTTAATCTGTTAGCTTCGGCTTTCCTCATCTCAGCTAGCTGCTCTTTAGTGAACATACCAGAGTCTATATGAACCTGCATAATACGATCTAACTCAGACTCGTTCACGGTAGTTTTTGCCTCTTGAATAGTTGCTAATGAATTATCGTTCATATATTAAGCTTGGTTGTTTTCAGTATTATTTTTAGAATTTGATTTAGCTATTAAAGCTTCAGCAGCTTGTCTTTCTTTTGCTGTCTGATGATTTGGATCAAAAGATTTTTTAATCCTATTGGAATAGTATTGGTGCAGCCTAGTGTCAAACTCAGGATTAAAAGAATCAGGATGTAGCATATCATCTGTAAGTTCTCCAGATTTAAGTTTATCTTGGTTTTGCTGTAAGTAATCATGCAAGAAGTATCTACCTCCAACTTTATCACTAACCATAACTTTCCAAGCATCGTTTTCTGCTAATAAATTATCTACCGCAAAATCAACATCAAAATCTAAAGGTTGACCAACAGTGTTTCTTTGTTTTTGAGCGTCTTGCTGCATTTTCATAAACTGCTGTCCCTCTGTTCCTTTTACAACCCAGTTTTCAGTTATATCTTCAACACCTTTTACAACATCTTCGCCGTCGGCATTTTTAGTTATACATTTTACGTTTAAGTTTTCATCAAAAGCAATATCACCATTTTCAGTAAAAAACTCTCTAGAAAAACTAAGATCAGTGTAATTTGAAAATAAGTTTTTACCACCCTGTCCACCACCATAGTTCATAGCAAACTCTTCTTTTATAGATTTTAAATTATCTAAGTTGGTAGAGATTCTTTTTACAGCACTACTAAAAAGAGCAGCCTGTTCTTTGTCGCTACCTTTCATGTGCTCGTCATACTTTCTTACTAGACTAGCAACAAATTTATTTATTACTACTTGGTTTTGTTTACCATGTATTTCTGAAGATAAAGAATCTTTTCCATACGGTAAATTTTCAAAATATTTTTTAACTCGTTTATCTGCTGACATATTCTTTAATTTTTTTCTATCATATCCACATCAATCACGTTGTAGTGAACAGCGTAGTAACCGTTACTTAATAGAGTTACAGCATCACCTCTACCCATGCTAAGTAAATCTTGAGCCATAGTGCCAGACCAAAGTTTTTCTTCGCCCTTGTAATTAAACGTGTATATTGGTATTCCAGATTTTGAAATTCCAGTTTTGTTTATATTTTCTTTTAATCTAACATCAGACATTATAGCCCCTAAACCACTAGTAACAGCTCCAGTAACAAACTGATCCATCTGAGCGTTAGCGTTGTCTATAGCTTGGCCAGCAGCAGCTGATCTATCCATAGCCATACCAAGCATCTTGTCTTGCTTTTGCATGTCGTATTGCTCTACCATTCGAGCACCTTCTCTCTCGAGCATGTCTCTTTTTTGCTCACCTTCTCTATCTAAAGTTTGTAATCTACCAGCTTCACCTCTAGCTCTAGCTTGATTAGCTTTTTCTTGCTGACCAATATTAGCGGCTGACTGTTGAGCTTGTTTTTGCCCTTGATTAGCTAATACTTGTGCTAAACCAGCTATACCAGATCCACCAGCAGCACCTTGCATGCTTTGCATTATATTAGCCATATTTTGTTGAGACTGTTCTTTTTCAAACTCTGCAGCTTTTAAATCTACAGTTTGATCTTCATATACATTCTCCATATCAGCATAAGGGTTTTTAACCCCAGCATAAGGATTTGTCATTTTAGTATCTTCCCAAGCGTCCATTTGATTACCTAAGTCTTCGTTGGCAGCTCTTTGTTCTCTTCTTCTAGCAGCACCACCAAATAAAGCATTCAAAAACTTATTAGGTGATGGAGTATAATTTTTAGCCATATTTTATTTTTATCTATTTATAATCACAGTTTTCACTGTTTTTTTACTATGCTGACGTTGATAGTAGCTTTTCAGCATCAAAGTACAAGGTTGCGTTTTCTGTGCCGGCTTCTAATATTTCAATATTACCCGTTATAGTAGCAACCTTACCAGCACCAGGAAAAGTTAATGTTATACCACTTTCTAAAGTTTGAGCTGCACTGAGAACTACTGTTCCAGCACCAGTCGCATTAGCACCGCTACTAACGGTTGGCGCAGTCAAAGCTGGGTTAATACCTATACCGCTCACAGTGCTAACCGTGTTTAATATACCATCTCTAGCTGTTAGAGCGACACTAGTACTAGCGGAAGAAGCTGATGTAGTAGTAGTTGTTATTGGTGTTAAACTTATAGCTAGATCTGTAAAAAGTATGTCGTAACCGCTAACACTAAGTATGTTCTGCCTACCGTAACCACCTATTTTTATGGTATCTCCAGCTAACGCAAAAAGTTGCTGGTTATTAAACACAACATTGCCAGGTTGAACGGTTACAACCCCATTAACAATAGTGGGTTTTTGGTTTTTAGTATTCAACGCATTTGATCTATTCCTTATAATAACAGTTTCCTGCATTGTGTTTTCAAAGTTAACTATAGAATCTTCGTACGAAGAAACCGTCGTGCTAGCTGTTAAGTTTGCGCTTCCAAAAACAATCATACCTGGTTTTATTTTTAGTATATTGTCAACTGGCCATTGGTAGTTTTTTCTATTACTAAATTGAATAGTTTTATCGTTAGCAGCTGTTATAGCTACAGATGATGTTATAGCAGCTTCCCCAACAACTTCGACTATTTGTGGTAGCGTTGAGTTCACAGAGTCAACTACAAAAAATTTGTCTTCAACTAAAGGCGTTCCACTTAAACCGTCTACAGTGACGTTTGTGCTGCTAGTAACACCTCCGTTTATTTTACCAGAAACCGTTACCGCTGGAAATTCGTTTTCACCTCTTAACAACTCTGGCGCACTACCAACTGTTAAAGAAACAAAAGAAAGTATATCGTCTACGGTTGGTTGTTTTATTATTCTAAAAGACGCTGCAGAAGCCGACGAACAAGATATAGAAAAAGCTGTTTTAGTTTTGTTTCTACCTCTAAACACTTGAACTGTATCACTAGTATTAGTTAGACTAACAGTTCCGTTTGGAGAGTAGTTAGACAATGTTAGCGTAAGAGTTGTATATTGATAGATAATTTTGTTTAACATTAAAGAGTTAGAGCCAGTAGACGAGTTTATATTTAAAGTTCCGTCTGCAAACCTAACCTCATTATATTTAGCATGAACAGTTCCTGGTTTAGCATAAAGCTGTACGTCGTAATGATCGTCATCTGTAACCGTTGGAAACTTTATAGTGCCATTGTAAACACCGCTTGTTATAATCCCTTCTAGTTTTACTTTTGTAGCAGAAAAACTATTTGCTACAAAATTGTAATAATGATTGTCTTCATTTTTTATTTCTAATGTAAACTCTGATCCCGTATCACCTATCAATTGAAAAGCCCTAACCTCACTATCAGCTTTTAAGTCTGACAAATTTAATTTAAAATCTTTTATTACTTTCATGTTATTTACTGCTTTCTGACACTTCAGAGCCAATAGTAAATAGCTCTGCTTTATCTGTTGAATTATTAACCATTTTAACGCTAGCATAATAGCCTACAAGGCTAGACGTGTTTATCTGTTTGTCTTTAGCAAAAGAAACAAAATCACCACTTACCATTGGGTTTGTTGGAAAGGTACTATTAACGTCAATACTAGTAGCGCTTATAGCTGTTATATCACCTAGCTTTATTGTGTTTGCTAAGTCAGCAACGTCAAAACCACCAGAGTTGTTTGATGAGTGAGTGTAGTAAACGATATCGCCAACCTGAGCGGATGTGTTTATACTGTCAAAATTAAGTGTGTATGTAGGCATGTTTTATATGTTTGTGTCTTCAAAAATTCCTAAACCTTGTATAGCGAAGCTAGAGTGGTCAAAGGAAGAAGATCCGTCGTTATTTATTAATATAGAACTGTCTTGATTATGCTGTATTGATTCTCCTTTTATGTAATTAAACCATTTACCTTCTTTTTCTATAAATTCACTTATGTGCCCATTTTCTTTATCAGTGAAAAGAGATTCTAAATACCAACCATCGCTAGCTGATAAATTGTAATATTGGCCATCAGTAAGCCCAGTTGTAACGTCGGTAGTAAAAATATCTACCTTAGATTTACTTCCTTCGTAGTTTATGGTTTTGAAAGATTTTACAACGTCTGGTGATTGATTAAGTAGCACTGTCACAGACGAGTAATCATTTGGCCCATGTGTATTGTAAAAAGTGTTTCTAGGCTTTGATTCAACATGGTGCATCCATATACCACCGTTGTACACTGTAAAGTATTCATTTGCACAGCTAATAGCGTTTTGTGGAACAAAAGACTTAAAGCTAACCCAACCTCTAACTTTTTCGTTAAATGAAACTGTAACTCCTGTTGAGCCATCTCTTTGTGTGTCTGGTAAAGTTATGTTGTATTCATCTTTTTTATCATCATAACTGCCTATTAACTTGTTGTTGTCCTTGAGATTATCTCTAAAGTAATCTTTCATACCAGCATCAGATATAGGTGTTAAGCCGTCTTTAGAAAGCCTCATTACAGCGCCTCTAACTTTGTCTGTAAAATAAGCTCTATAAGACTCCGATGCAAAAGACTCTGGGTTTGTTGATATACCATACTCACCACTAAAAGGAATTGTTTGTCCTAAAACCCTGTTGTTAGCAGTTAACTGAGTATTACCATCTGCATTAAATACAGCGTCTTTGTTTGCTAATATTCTTAAAACTTTGTCTTCACAAAAAGCTAACAAGTCTGAGTTTCTAGTAAACAGCTTTTGAATACTACCATATGTAGGGTTTATATCTTTTGTTATTTTTTCAGCTTGTATAAACTGGTTCAAGTTGTTTAATCCTGATGTAGAATTATATAGGCCTGAGTATATTAAGCCATACTTTCTTTGTTCTTCTTCGTAGCCTTCTTCTAGAGTTGTAGACACCTTTGGTCCTTTATCAATAGTTACGGAGTTGAAAACATCTCTAATTCTATCAGACTCAACACCATTTCCAAATGAATAGCAGTTGTGCCAGCCTAAACCAACAGGATTATTTTTTATGCTTGTTAAATCTAATGTTAGTAATCCAGAATTACTAAAAGTTTGTAAAACTTTAGCCGTAGTATAAAAACCATCTGGCCTATAATATCTAATTAAATCCCCAATGTTATAAGCATCCATAGCGCCAAAGTGGTTTACGTTTCCTGAAGCTAGGTTGATACTCAAAACCTTAACAAAGCCACCAGCTTTGTCATCTGCAATAGATCCTATTGGAATAAAATCATCTATTGTTGATGCGTCTATTTGTAGCGGTATAGTATCTGTAGCTTCGTGAAATATATTTAAACCTGTTTGTTCTTTAGGCTCTGTTTCAAATACAGCTGGATTTTCTGGAAATGCAACGTCTTCTCCATCGCCAAAAACATCAGCGCTTAAAATCTCTATAGGACAAGATGATGGCGTAGCCGAGTTAATATTAGTTGGATTAGTGTTGTCCCCAACCAACGGGTTGTACCCAGAAAAAGCACCACCACCAATACCATCTGTTCCTATTGGAGCGTTTGGACTACTCAAACATTTTAAGGTTATTCTAAAAGTAACCCTTCTGTTAAAACCCGCGTCATTAAAAAACATCACGCCACTTTGGTATAGGTTAGTGTTTGAGTTTTGAATGTAGATAGCTTGGTCAGAAAGAAGATATGTAGAGTCTTTAAAAGACTCAGCGTAGTTCCACTTTTGAAACCTTTGCACTGCTGTAACTTCATATAATATACCGTTTGGATCATTAGCAAATCTAATTATAGCGCCAGACTGTAATTTATTTTCAAAATCTTGCGCCTCTTGAGCTATTGTGTCCGCACCTACCCCAACACCAAAGTTGTTTTGATTATTCGGGTCACTTATTCTAAAAAACTGTGGCCATATTGCAACCCCGTTAGGATGCCAAGCGTTCTGAGCATTTTGAAACGCCGTACCGGTATTTGTAAAGTTATTATTAGAATCTTGAGCGTTTGTTGTTTGTCCAGACCAAGCTTCGTCATAGTTAAATGTATTAGCGTCTCCACACTGGCCTGGCGATATGTAAGATATATCTATAGTATTATTAGCAACATCAACACCTCTACCTACGCTATGGTACTCAAACTGTCCAGGTGTAGTGTGGCCAAGCCCAAAAGTGTTTCCTGTACCAGCAACCACAGCTGTTGGTGGAAGAGAGTTGTGGTTTATAGTTTGGTTAGGAGCGAGAGGCGGTGGGGTGTTAAAAGACGCAGAATTTGCCGCATTAGCCGAAGCTAAATTCCAACCACCATAAATAGTAGCCATGTTAAGCGGGGAATTTCCATTCCAGTTTCCCTCGCTTGCGTATCCATTAAGCTTGTTCCACCTTGGTTCTTCTCCAGTAGCAAAACACTCATCTATAACCCATCTAGACTGTCTTGATTTTAAATGCTCGTATATTTTCTGCCAAACAGAGTGACCCCAATATGAGTCAGATGGAATTGCAACGCCGTTCGGCACTAAATCGGCTTGTGTGCTGGCAACATTTCCCCCGTGGTTATTAGCATTGTTTAAAACACCAGCAGTACTAAAGGTTTGTATAGCGTCAAGATAAGTTTGCTTAGTATCTCCCCAGGCACTTACTGTTCCGCCTTGAGCTGGATCGAACGGATCTTCTGTGTTAAACCCTTTTAAGTACCCGCAATCAGCTGTAGCTACAACCTGAAGGTTTGTAAACTTAGCTGCGCCTAACAGGGAAGTAGTCACGCCTATATCTCTTTCTATCTTAGCAAAAAACCTACCTTGAAACATAGACTTGTTTTGAACAACATCTTGGCCCACTTCAAGCGCTAAACTACCTGTAACAGCCCCAATAGAACTTATCAATTGCGAGCCATCGTTAATAACATTACCACCTATGCTAGTCCAATTGTTTACAGCTCTAAAAGGAGTTTTCAAGCGTATCAAATAACCTGGTTCACTAGTGAAAGGGTCACTGTCAGTTATAGTAATATTATCAACTTCGTTCCAATCAGACTTATTAACCTGAGAACCACTGTCACTTACAAAAGTAATTCGTATAAACAAAGGATTATTGACAACAGCTCCACCGCCACTACTAATTCCAGTAGCTGGATCATAGTTAGCAGAGTTGTGTCTAACGTGAAAATCATGAAGTAAACTGTTTTTAAGTTCTGATTTTTGAACTCTAATTGTTTGCTCGCCATTAACAGGCATCCCACCGGGCCCAACAAAAAGGTTGGTCGTAGCGTGAGTAGAATTTATATGAGAAGTTGAATTTGGCTCTGAACCTATAATTGATCTTCTTGTTTTTATAAACTCAGGGGCCTCTGCTTTTATGTCAATTATTTTGTATTTTTCAAAAGTGGTTTCAGCGTCGTTTGAATTAAATCTTTTCTTTAAATAAAGAGCTGTTTCTAAGTCTACCTTGTTTCTATCGTTAGAAGCGAAAGAAAGCCAAAGATTATTGTCATCAGCATCAAAATATCTATCTAAAGACAAGTTGTAGTATTCAGATGCCGTTTCTTTTACGTAAAATTTTTGGTGAGTAGCCCAAGTAGGTGGATTGTGTCGTGGCACTACTTGTATTTGAGTTTGTTGGTCGGAAGTTATTTTATTAACTTTTAAAGCACCAGTAGTATCCGTTAGCACTGGCGTTTGCCTATTATAAGTGTCTGTGTAAACAACTCCAACTTGATAATCTCTAATTGATTTTATAGATTTAAAATTGTTATTAGAAAAATAAGTAGACCTGTCTTCTAATGACGTGTCAAGAACACTTCTAAAGCTTGTACCTTCATCTAAATTATAGTTTTGCTTGTAGTTAGCATAAACAATTCTATTACCTGTTAATTCTTGGGCTTTGGCTGACCTAGGCACGTTGTCCCAAGGTCTTAGTATTTGATTGTCAGGTAAAATACTTTTTATATTTTCTTTTGTTATAGTGTAGGAATCATTAGTCCAATATACGTCATCATATTTTATTTCATCAACTAAGTAGACGGCTGGTGAGTTAGACTCTTTATATAATATATCTACTTGTTTGACGTCTTTAGGAATATTACTTGGAATTATCTTGCTTAACGTCAACTCTCTAAGTCTATTTTCCATACCCTTGTTATAACCAGTATTAGGCATGTAAGAAACTTTTTCAGTATCTTCGTCCCAAGCCCCAGGTATAAAAGCTACTTCTGAAAAAGGGCCAAAAGAAGAATACTCCCCGTCCTCGTATTTATATCTAATTGCAAACCTAGGAAACTTTAACTCGTAAAGCTTTTGGTAAGACTTATCTATATCACTATAATATTGAGTTGCCGTGGCATCTATAGGGTTCGTAGTAGAAAGCATAGTGCAATTGTAGACAGTTCCAGCTATAGAGTTTATAACAAGTCTAATGTTATATCCAGGTGATGTTATTGGAAAAATCCCAAAAGATGTAGTTGATTCTAAAACAAGCAATATGTCTTTAACTTGATAGTTATTACTTCCAGATGGAAATGGGTTTATGGTTATATCAAAAGTATCACCAACTGCATTTTGTGCAAAATTATAATTAATATCTCCATACGAATTACCAGGTCTCTCTCCAACCATATTAAGGAAAGGCGCTTTTAAAGGGGATTTTTTAACAACAGTTATATGTTTTTCTTGTAATTCTATATTGTTACTTAGAGCTATGTTTTGGTAGCTATTTATAAGCTTTGTTTGGGTGTTGTGATTTGGTGTTCCAGCTATACATCTAGCAATGTTTATTTTTTTAGGCTCATAAAATCCATCAGTCCAAAACAACATGCCATCTATAATGTTTATTCCCGTTATAAGGTTATTTGCATTAAACCTAAGTATTGTTGGATCAAACGAAACAAAGACCGCTACAGAATTTCCGCTTTTTACGTTGTGTTCAACTATCATGTGTCGCTCAGGGTTCTCTTTATCTATAGTAAAAAAGTAAACCTTATCGTTTTTTTCATCAGCTATACTACCAACACAAGTCGCCGGGCCCGCGTTAAGCCCTAAATCTAAACTTGTAGCAACCTCTTTGTTACCAAGTATGTTTTGAACTGTACCAACCTCTGAACCTTCTGATGTTGACACTTGTATGTTCATAGCATCTCTATACTCACCTCTAGGAACAAGTCTTTCGTCAAGATCTTTATTCATTTTACCTCCGGTAAATTGATTTTTCATCTCTGGCATATACTAGTGTTTTATTTGCTTAGATTTACCTCTAAGTATTTGAGTTAATTCTTCTAATTTTATATTTGATAATCTTAGTTTGGCAGTTCTTACGGCTGCAAACTTTTCTTTTTTAAATCTCTGTACGATGTACTCCTGAGTCTTAGCTTGCGTAGACAATATAGCGTATGCTATACACTTGTACATAGCTTCTTCCGCAAACTTGTGTACTTGCGTTTCTTCATCAGTACCAAGACTATCACTTATGTAGTCTAAGATCACAGTTTTTCCTGAAATATTAGAGCTAAAATGTATTTTTCCTGTTAATTCGTCTATATAGAAAGACCCGTTAACATTAGAGTGTTGTGGGTCTAATCCATATCTATTTCCTGTTAAGCGCTCGTAAGTATCATTGTCATAACTATGACTATAGTCTCCTTCCAAAGTGCTTGCTGACTTATAGTTAGACCAAGCTGTAGACTCAGGTTTTAATACTAAAGTACCATCTGAATTAGTAAACGTAAGATCTTCTGTTGTTGTTGCTAGTGCAGCATTATCTATTGTTATTGTTGTAACTCCACTAGCTGTTGATACCGTTGAAACTACAGATCCAGGTGTAATATTAGTACCAGCAACAACCATACCAACTTGTATGTGCTCTTGTTCGTTGTTAAAAGTTATAGTTGTACTAAGGTTTGTTAAAGAACCCTCTGCGACCAAAGAGTAAACACCACTCGTGTCTTGTACTACAGAGTTTGGGTTTGAAGTTTTACTAGCAGGGTATAATGGGTACTTAATTCCATCACCACCAACGCAAGATATTTTAGTGTAGTTAACGTAATCTTGTGGTAGCACCATTTGTAATGTTGCAGGAACAACAATCTCTTGGCCTTTTATAGATTTTAAAGTATCAAAAGATAGTTCTTGCAATGCTCTCTGTGCGTAAAAAGCTATGTCAGCTCTTTTTATTTTAGGTATTATCTTATCTTCACCGACATAAGAGAACTCAAACTGAGTTATAATGTCATATAAAGAAATAAACTGATAGCTACCAAAATCATTTCCATTGTAATAACTTTGTTGTGTTTCGTTTAATAATCCCATTTATTTATTGTTTTTCTTGTTGATTTTGTATTGACTCTGCGGATTGAGCAGCTTGACTTAGATCTTGTCTTTTCATTGAAACACCAGCGAACTTTAAGATCTTATACACAAGTTCATTTTCTTCCGAAGGATGTAACTCGAAGTGGGTGGTTTTAGTAGTGCTACTATCGTAAAGAGCCTTGTCACCAATAACGTAATAACCCCATGATACTACCGATGGTTTTTTAAAGTAAGTTATGAAACTTGCACTAAAAACAGATGTGCCGTTCCAGCAGCTCAACTTGTTTTGCTTTATGTTAGCTATTGGCGTTATGTCTTTAGCGGCTAAAACACCCCTAGCACTTTTAACGGCTTCAAAATCTTTTGTGTTTAGTATTTCGCAATCTATAGTTCTTTGTTGCCCGTAGTACTGTATAATGCTTTGTACTTTTGAAACCCTATACATGTAGTCCGGTAAAGTTGACACGCCAGATGACACTGAGTATGTACTAATCGTAGAGCTGGTATCAACATTTTCAAAAATTTGAAGTTTTTCTTCTAGCATATCGTCAACATCTGCATGAACCGTATCGTTGCCAGGTATTCTTCTAAATTGATTTGTATCGTAAAAATATTGTTCAAATATTTCAAATTGTGCTTGGTTGGCAAAAAGATTAAACTCTTGAGGTGTTACGTAGCCTCTTTGCTCTTTATTAGCAAATGCTAATACTTTTTGATATACTGTATCTATGTCAACCATAATTTCTTTTTAGTTTGTAGTTTGCAATCGCCCCGTAGAGCGACTGCATCTACAGTTAGATTAATTTAATCTTTTTTCAATATTGGAGTAAATCTCCATTCCTTCATCTGTTTTAAACCAATGTGCTAAAGCAGTGTATGGGTGCTCGTCAAACGGTATGACCATTAACTTTCTTCCATTACTACCCCACAAAAAGTTTCTTTGATCAGAAGACAATCTTAGTATTCCAGCTTCTGTAGCTCTAATACCAAAGTTTCTTAGCATTACATTTTCGTCATCCGCTAACTCTAAGAAGAGTTTAGGGTTGTTACGAGCAAACACTAGTAGATCTCTTCTAAGTTCCTTAGAACTAAGCTTAGATACTTCAGATCCTTTTTCTACACGCATAATAGCTTCAGCCATATCTATATCTACACTTCTAGCTGCCGTTAAAGCATCTACTTGCATTTCTAGAACATCTATTTCTTCTGCTGCTAATGCTGCTGGTTTATATTCTTCGTATATCTTATCTTTATGTGGGTGATATAAAGACAATAGTTTTTGTAAAACTGTTTTTTCTTTTGGTACAAATAAACTTCCAGATCTAAATACTATGTGCTCTAACCTTTGATCTCCTTTCATTTCATCAACAAATGGAGTTGTTTGGTTTTGACAATATTTAAGCTCTCTTTCGTAGCCTTTTTCTTTGTCAAAATAATATACGTTAGCCGCTTTTATCGATCTTGATAGTGGTTTTTTACCACCTTTTAAATAGTATAATCTATCTTTTATTTCCCACTCATTAGAAGGTTTAATTCTTTCTCTTACTTCTGGTTCTTGAGTTACAGTTTCTTCAAAAAATTCTGTAACAG
>Ga0206677_10001668_pt1 | contig 20288 bp, 19 predicted proteins | sample M130m12015metaG_FD_155475 | JGI IMG/M metagenome (GOLD analysis project Ga0206677, IMG submission 155475) | Ammonia-oxidizing marine archaeal communities from Monterey Bay, California, United States - M1 30m 12015 | ecosystem: Environmental > Aquatic > Marine > Intertidal zone | place: USA...
AATGTCTGTTGGTATTTCAACTTCAACTATTGAGGATTTTAAAACAGAAAGCTGTAAATCTCTAAATTCTTCCCACTCTAAAACAAAACTGCTATAGTCAATTTTTAACTTGTTACATAAATTTTTAATGTTAAGAACAGCTTCTTCTGAGTTCCAACCATTGTCTAAATGTACTGCAAGAGTCCTTAATCCTAATTTGTGAGTCATATAAGCTACATAACTACTATCAACACCTCCGCTAACCCCAATAAGGCAATCATATTTGTTTTTTTTACCTTTTCTCTTAATCTCTCTAACTATTTTTTCAAGTTTTAAATCCGTTTCTTTTCCCAGATAAATCTTTTTTGATGTTTCATTGATAAAGTTGTTACAATGATTGCAAAATCCATTATTATCAAATATAATTTCAGGATCTGATGTGTCCATTACACATCTATTACATACTTGATAATTTTTATCCATTGGTTATTACTGTTAAAAAAGTAAATATAATTTTTATATCTCTTTTAATTCAGATTTTTCTGGATAGTTAATTAAGACCCCTCTTCGTTTACTTTGGTAAACAAATAGACTACCTGCTGCAAGAGCGCTTGCTTTAGACTCCCGAAAAGCAAGGTGTAGATCATTTAGATCTCCTGCACCACCCAGAGCAACAACAGGTATTTCTAAATTACTAGATATTTCTTTTATTAAGTCCAAATCATATCCTTCCATTATTCCGTCTCTTGAAATTGATTGTAAAATTATTTCTCCAGCTCCTTTATCTTGCATTAACTTAGAAAATTCTAAAGGGCTGTATCGAGATTTTTTATTTCCTGATAAAGTAAAAACTGAATTGTTTTTAAAAAGTGTTTTCCTGTAATCAACACAAACTGATACTGTAGAGGTGCCAAAACTATAAGATGCTTCCTTAATGAACTGGGGGTTTCTGACTGCTTCAGAACAAATAATTACTTTTTCAGCTCCAGAGCTTATTACTTTGTGAATATGATCTAAAGATTTTATCCCGCCTCCTACAGCAAAAGGCATATTGGCTTCTTCACTTACTTTTTTTACAAATTCTAATGAAATTAATCTCTTTTCTTTGCTAGCATTAATGTCTAAAAATACTAATTCATCAGATTTTAAGTCATTGAAAATTTTTACAGCATTTATTGGGTCACCTATGTAGTTATAGTTTTTAAATTTGGTGGACTTTATTAATCCGTTATCCTTCAATAACAAAACAGGAATTATTCTAGGTCTAAACATTAAATTTCAATAAAGTTTTTAAGCATTTTTTCACCTATTTCATGACTTTTTTCTGGGTGGTATTGAACACCAAAAATATTATCTTTTTGAATTGCGGATACAAATTCAGACTCATAAACAGTTTTGTTTAAAATGTCTTTCTCAACGCTACATTCTATATAAAAAGAATGAATAAAGTAAAGTTCTGATTGATCCGGGATGCCAATCATTAAATCGCTTTTTTTATTAATCAAAATCGTATTCCAACCCATTTGAGGAACCTTAAAATTTAATTTGTCTTGTATATTAAACTTTTTTACTGTAGCATCAAACCAACCTAAGCCATTTAAGTTGCCTTCTTCGCTAGTTTTAGCCATTAATTGCATTCCTAAGCAAATACCCAGTACTGGTGTTTTTTGCTCCAAGACCTTCTCATTTAATGACTGGATTACATTCAATTTTTTTAAGTTTTCCATTGCATTACTAAAATGACCAACTCCAGGAAAAATAATTTTATCCGCATTTAAAATATCTTCTTCAGAATTTGAAATTATAGGGGTTAGTCCAAGAGCTTTAATTTTTTTTTGAACTGAGAAAATATTTCCCATTCCATAATCTAAAATTAGAATTCTAGTCATTTTCAGCATTTATTAAATCAATGAATTTACTAGTTACTTCTTCAATTCTGTAATCCCCAAGATTATCGACAACTAATCTAGTTTGATAATTTCCGTTTAGAAAATCTATTACATTTTCAGGTTTAAAAGCTGAAGTATTAATACTTAAAATTGGTCTATTTGAAATTGCATAATCTATTAATTTACTAGGTATTTGTCCAGGAAGATTGATGTTTTCTATATTAACTAAAAAATCCATGTTCTTAATCTCTTCAATCATTTGTTTTCTAAAGATAGTTGGTCTAATTTCTACTTTATCTTTAAGTTGTGGTAAATATTTTGCAATTAAATTACTGTGATCAGTATAGATTATGAACTTAAAATTAACCCTTATTTTTAAAAGAAATTCGAAAAAAATAGCTGGATTTCTGTAACCACTAAAAAAACTTCCACAATACGCAAACGTAGGTGTTTTATTAATTGGTTTTAATTTAATTCTTTCTGGTATTTGAAAATTAAACCCTTGTGGAATTACTTTAATCTTACTATTACACTTATGAAAGTAACTATTTATGGCTGAAGACACTGGAACAGTAATATAACTTGCCGTTTCGCAAAAGGCCTGTTCCATTTTTTTAAATCTTTTTTTAAACTTTTCTGAATTCCCGTTATCATAATAGGGATCACCACAGTCGGCAATCCATGTTTTTGAAAACTTACCAGGATACATTTTTTTTGCTTTTGCACATCCCCAATGAATCATATGTGGGTCAGCAATTGAGATTAACACATCAAATTTTTTTTCTCTTTTTATAATTTGAGGGATTTTAAAATAAAATTCAATATTGGGAAATTCAATTATTTTTTGAAACAACTTCCCCAAAACTTTATCTAAAAAAAATCTTTTTACTTTTAAGTCACTACTGAATGGCTCATATTGCCAACTAATTTTAATTGGTTTTATATTAATATTATGTCGCTTAGCAAACTCGTTGTAATTATAACTACCTAAAACCGAATAGACTGTAACGTCATAACCTTGTTTAGAAAACTCAACAGCCAACTCAGTTGCTCTATGTGCTCTTGGTGTCTGTTTCGGAAAAATATGTTGTGAGATGATTAATATTGATTTCATTTCTTAGCTATATTATTATAAAAGCTTTTTAGCTTTTTAATATGTAGGTCAATACTAAAGTGTTCTTCTATTCTTTTTCTGTTTTTAGGAAGTAATCCCCAGCTTTGAATTTCTTGCATTTGTTTACTGTAAATTTCAATGTCATTTTCATTGCATAATAATCCATTTTCATTGTGAATTACTGCTTCTGGAATTCCACTATGGTAAGTAGTGAGTATAGGCATCTGCAAAGACATGGCTTCTAAAATAGCATTTGGAATACCTTCTTGATCTCCATTTGCTGCTGTTAGGCTATGATGCACAAAAATAGCTGATTGTTCTAGTTCCTTTATTATTTCTATTTGGGTTAAGTGACCTTTAAAAATTACGAAGTTTTCAATTTTTAGTTCTTTAACTAATTTCTTGCATTTATTTATATTTTTACCCCCTCCAATAAAAACTAAATTATACTTTTTCAACTCAAGAGTTGAAATAAATTTAGCAAACGCTTTAATAGTTATTTCTTGTCCCTTTTTGTCATTAAAAGCTCCAACTTGAATGAATGTTTTTGCATTATTTACTATTGAGGATTTAGTTCTTTTAAATAACTCTTGATTTATCCCAGTATATAAAACCATACCATCATTGGTAAAATTTATTTTATTTTCTAATAAATTTTTCTTTAAATATTCACAAACATATATAGGGTAAATATTTTTTCTTGTAGCAATTGATTGGAGCCAAGAGACATATTCCTTGTTTTGAAGTTTTGATGAAGCGCCATATCCTCTAAAATTTAATATCACAGGAGTTATGGGTTTAAAGTTTTGAAGAAGTTTAGCAGACTCGTATGAAAACTGACAATGAATGATATTTGGGTTAAAATTATTAATCTCTTCATTTAATTTTTGTGCAAATTTCTTATCTGACCAATTAAAAAAATGATTCATTTTTTCAAGACGCCACCTTAGCTTACTTTTTAGTGAGTCGGTAGGATATTTTACTAACTTAGTTTTAATATTTTTATTATCATATCCCTTTTCCATTTCAAAACATATGTAAAGAGTATCAAAGTTTTTTGAAATAAGCTCTACATCTTGCCTAATGAAAGTGTTACTGTAAGGCCCATGGTCTGAAATATATAGAATTTTCAAAATTAATTTTTAAGAATAATACAAGTAACCGAAAATGGTTTAAAAAGCCTCTTAACACCAAACATTGTTTTTTTCCAAACACTGTATTTATAAAAAGGAACTAAACTTCTTAAAAAGATAAGAGCAAGCATTTTCGGGTTATTAATGAGTTTTTGAAAATAATTTTTTTCTAATTTACCAAGTTTAGTATTATAACTACTTGCATTTAAAATTTCACCATCAATAATTTCAAGATTTTTAAATTTTTTTGACAACTCTTTTACAGTGGGTCTAAACATATTATCAATAGGATCTAGATGATAAGGATAATTATATGGGACCGTTATTATTGCGTAACCGTTTTTTTTTAAAATTCTCTCAATGATGTTGCAAATTGGATTAATGTCATCTAAATGTTCTAATAAATTAGAACACAATATGAAATCGAATTTTTCTTTCTCTAGAATTTTTATAAACTCCTCATCTAGTAGATTTCCAACTAAATCTACACCTTCAGCATCTTGGATATCTGTATGGGTAACTTTAATACCATATTTACCGATTGGAACAAAAATGTTTCTAGAAATATGCGCTTGGATTTTATTTCTAAACTCCTTAGTAGAGCTACCAATGTTTAAAAGTTTTTGTTTCGGTTTGGAAAACTTCAATATTTTTTTTGATATCCATATAGACTCTTCAACTTTCATTCGTATTATATATTAAAATTAAATTTTTAACGTAATTATCTAAGCCATATTTTAAGCTTGTTTTAAGCCCTTGTGAAGATACTTTTTGATACTTTTCTTTATTATTAAATAATTCAATTATTATATCCCCAAAATTACTTGCTTTTTTATTTTTAAGCAAAAAACCATTAACCCCGTTTGTTATTATATCTTTATTACCTTTTGCATTGAAACTTATAACTGGTAGCCCAGCTGCCATTGCTTCAACAATAGTTAAACCAAATCCTTCTCTGTTTGCGGAATGAACATATAAATTTGCTTTCTTCAACTCTTCTTCCACTAAATCTTGTTGCCCAGAAATTGTGACGTTTTTTTCAATTTTAAGAAATTTAACTCTATTAATTATATTTGTTTTTTCTGGCCCGTCACCAATGATGTTTAAGTTTATTGGGTAATTTCTATCTTTAATGTATTTAACAACGTCTAATAAAAAAACTTGATCCTTATTAACAAATAGATTTCCTACAGTAATTAAATTTATTTTAGAACGATGACTTGGTGGTTGAGAAGTTTTAAATCGATTTAAATTAACTGCATTAGCTAAAATTAATGTCTTTTTTGACTGTCCTGAAAAATTCGAAATGAAATAATTATAGGTGTCATTTGAAATTGCAAGATATTTTTTTTTTGATATTAAATATTTTCTTTTGAGTCTAAACTTTTCATAAAGCTTGTATATAACAACTTTACGCCAACATGACAATAATTTAGGTTTTTTGAAAACTGAATAATTACTATGTAAATGAGAAATGTAATGAATTTGCTTCCTGGGGTTTTCATGACAAATTAATTCGGCAAAATATAAATGAGAATGGATTATTTCCGGATTAAATTCATTGATAACTTTTTCGTAATCATCAATCTCAATGTTATTTCTCCCTAAAATTGAGAGTTTATATTTAACATTACAATAAATTATATCAATGTTAGAAGAGCAATAGGCAAAATCATTTTTAGGACTGCTAAGAACAAGTAGCTTACACTCTACTTTATTTGTTTTTATAAGTTCATTGCAAATATCTATAGCTAAACGTTGTGCTCCACCCTTAAAAAGGTTTGGTATTACGTGTAATATTCTCAATTACTATTTATTTATATTCTTTCAAAACCCTACTGTTTGCTTTAAAAGTTAAAGAAATTAAAATTAATATTTTATGTTTTGATAGAGGATTATTAATACAGTAAAATAAAGATAATAACATATAACAAAAAGCTTTAAATAATTTATTATTCTTAATTTGTCTTTTAGAAATATTAAAATACGCTGCACTGATAATTATTTTTTTATGTTTTTTACTGATTATTTTTTTGTTATTCAAAATAATGAGTTTTAAAGTCTTTAGATTTTCAAATTCGGACCCTAAATTTACTGACCTCTCTTGGTGCTCAATTAATATATACGTTTTTTTCGAGTGATAGAAAAGCTTGTGGTTTTTTAAAATTCTTACCCATAATTCCTTGTCTTCACTAATTCTAATCTTTTCATTGAATAAATTTTCTTTCAGTAGTGCTTTGGAAACACATGCTCTAGAAGTGCCAATAGTGTTAATTAATACAAATTCAATATTATTAGAATATGATAAGTTGTACTCTTCTTTATTGTTACAATATTTTCCGTAGCTAACTCCAGAAAAATAAAGGCCTTTTTGAGATTTATTTTTTAATATTAATTTTTTGAATTCTTCTAGATGAGTCTTGTAGTATAAATCATCACTATCTAAAAAGCATATAAACTCACCACTAGCATTTCGAATACCATTGTTTCTTGCTGCACTTCTTTCCTTGTTTTTTTGATATAAATAAATTATTCGTTCATCTGATTTTACGAACGTCTTTATAACTTCCCTAGTGTTGTCTGTTGATCCATCGTCAATAATGATAAGCTCCCAATTTTCAAATGTTTGATTGATTATACTTTTTATTGCTTTTGATATTAAATGAGCCCTATTAAATGTTGGTAGAATTATTGAAAACTTCAAAATAAGTTTATTTTAGTTTGCCTTTTTTATTGATTAAAGCATGGAAATTTGCCAAATTTAAATAATATAAATTGTCTTTAGTTTTAAATTTAATGTAGAATGTAATAAAGAATTTAATACTATTAATAATTCCCGATTTTATGGATATATTTTTTAATATCGAAACTCCATAATGATCTTTTTCAAAAAAAAGAAAATTTCTTCTTCTGTAATATTTTTCTAAGTATCTCTTCTTTTTTAATGACTCTGCTCCTTTATGAATAACTACAGAAGTTGGAACAATATAAGATTTAATACCTAATTTGTTTAGTCTATAACAATAATCTATCTCCTCACCATACATGAAAAAATCTTCTCTCATAAAACCATGTTTTATAATAATTTCGGTTGAAATTAAAAATGAACTTCCTTCAATTGATTGAACCGGTCTAAGTTTTATCGTTTTAAGATATTCTTTCAAAGAATAGTTTTCGAAACTATTATAATTAAAAGGTTTTGAAATATCATTAGTTAAACCACCTCCAAAATTTATAACATCAGGAGATTCGGACTTTAAAGTAATACTTCCGTACAACCCTAATCCATATTTACGTGCACCGGATAACAAAGATTCAAGTGTGTTTTTTCTGATCGTGAGGTCATTGTTTAATATCCAAATAAAATCAAATTCATTTTTTAATGCATAACTAACTGCATTTTTATGGCCCGCTGCGTATCCGCCATTATAATTTGATTTATAAATTTTTAAACTAGGGAATTCGCTTTTTAATTTCAAAAAAGAGTTATCAGATGAATTATTGTCCACAATAAAGATTTTTAAGTTTTTTTGCGGGATAGATAATATACTATTTATACATTTTTTTGTAGCCAAAAAATTATTATAATTTAAAACGGAAATTAATGTTTTCATTTAATAAAATTTTTTACATAACTCATTTTATTCCTTAACTGTGGCTGTTACAGCCCTTAAATGATGGACTGTGATATAATGAAATACATATTTTAATCGTTAGATCTTTCATGTCTTAACTTAATAAGTTTTATCTTTTTAGTCCTACTAAATTTTTTTCTAAAAAAGGTGTCTTCTAAAAAGCTAAAATTCTTTCTTAGGTATTTATTTTCTTTTATATTAATTTTTTGTAGTTATACTTTTTTTTAATCGAGCATGTCTCTAGAAAACTACTTAAAAATAAATATGAATTTCTAAATTTAAAGTTGACCGTGGGTTGCCTATTAACCGTCTGTTTTGAAATTATTAATTTATTTTTATTCATTACTATATATCATACTCCAAAAGGATTTACCAAAGAGTATGAAAAGGGGTACTTTTAGAGAAAAGGGGTTAAGACAAAATGCTTTTATAAAATAATATTTACTTGCATTTACTAAGCCAATTTTCATACACTGATCGCCTAAAAAACACAGTGTTGAATATTCAGAGACAATTTCGTTATTATTTGCAAAAAAATCAAGCTTGAAGGTTTTTATTAATGATTTATAAAAACTATTTTTTTCTATCAAATGAGCGGTAATCCTGGCGATTACACCTTGTTCATCATGTTCTCTTCTTGTAACTAAGGTTTGATCTAATATATGAATAGGGGTTCTTTCTACGAGTCTCAATATCATTTCTAAGTCTTGGCATGTCTTATTGTTTTCATTGAAATAATTAGCTTCTATTATGGCCTTTTTTTTAATCAACAAACAACAAAAATCGATCCAATTTGTTAAAGCATCTCTACCGTTGACTATTATTTTAAGTTTTGGTTTAAACGTCTTTATTATTTAGGTTGTTTGGTTTTTCGTTTTGAAGTTACATCCAATTACATTTAGTTTTGGGTTATCTAAAAAATATTCAATTTGATTTTGGATTTTATCTTTTTCATATAAGTCGTCATGACTTAGCCAAGAAAAAAAGTCTCCATTCATTTTTCTAATCCCTAAATTTAACGCTGAGGAAACTCCACCATTATTTTTTTTTAAATATCTAATTTTATTTTTAAACGAAAGAGCTATCTGTTCAGTTTTGTTGTTATCATTTGAACCATCATTTACAACAATAATTTCAATGTTATTATAGGTTTGACTTAGGGCGCTTTGGATAGCCTCTTTAAGAAAGTTTGATCCGTTATAAACGGGAATTACTATAGAAACTAAAGGATTAAAAGATGGCATTATTTATCAATTTTTGTAATTGAATTCCAATCATTACTCATCTTCGCCGTACCTAAAATTAATTTAACAATTCTCCAAGATGTATTTGTTACTTGATAATCTAGGGGAATAGAATTTGCTTGCATTTCTTGTTTTTGATCAATAACGAGTTTTAATGCCTTTAGTACTACCTCTTTATCAAGCCCTGTTAAAATTATTGACCCTGAATCTATCGCTTCAGGTCTTTCCATAGATTTTCTTAATGTAATAGCCGGAAATTTTAAAATTGAAGATTCTTCACTAATAGTTCCACTATCAGAAATAACAGAAAGAGAGTTTATTTGCAGAGACAAAAAATCAAAAAAACCAAATGGTTTTAGAAATTTTATTTTATCATTAATCTTAAAGTTTTCAAGACTGTTAAGTTTATCTCTAGTTCTTGGATGCGTAGAAAAAATAATTTTTCGGTTATATGTTGTGGCAATGGTGTTTAATATTTCCAATATGGTTTTTAAGTTTTTTTTAGAATCTACATTTTCTTGCCTATGAATACTTACTAAAAAATAATCTTGTTTTTTTAATTTTAATTTTTTAAAAATTAATGTTTTATCTAGTTGTTTTTTGTAAGTTTTATATATCTCATTTATTGGTGACCCTGACAAATATATATTTCTATGTGGATAGCCTTCTGCAATTAAATGTTGCCTTGACCTTTCTGTGTATACAATATTAAAATCTGCTATATGATCTATAATTTTTCTATTAATTTCTTCAGGAACATTTTGATCAAATGATCTATTTCCAGCTTCTAAATGATATATTGGAATTTGAAGTCTTTTCGCAATTATACCAGCAATGCTGCTATTAGTATCTCCTAAAATCAATACTGCATCTGGTTGTTCTTTAATTAATATTTTTTCTGTTTTAATTATCGTTTCACCATAAATATTTCCAAGAGTTGAGGTGTTAACCTCTAAAAAATAGTCTGGCTTTCTAAGGCCTAAGTCTTTAAAAAAAACTTCGTTTAGCTCATAGTCATAATTCTGCCCGGTGTGTATTACTTTATGATTTATGTACTTGTCTAACAATTTAATAGTAAGAGACAGTCTTATAATTTCTGGTCGAGTTCCTAAAATTGTGATAACTTTCATCTTGAATAAAGGTCAACAATTTTTTTATATTTTAAAAAATTATTTTCCATTGAACTTTCTAACGAGTATTTATTGAGCTCTTTTGAAAAAAAATTTCTCTTTTTTTTATTATTCTTTAATGAATATATTTCATTTGCGGAATTTTGAAAATTTCCATATGGAATAATTATTCCTTTGTTTTCAGACAATATTTCTTCTGGGCCTCCTGATTTTTCGAATGCAATACATGGGACTTTGTAAAATCCTGCTTCTAAAATGGTAAGTCCAAAGGGTTCCTCCCGAGCGGTGGATATCAAAAGATCAATCGCATTGTAAAAAAAATGGATTTTTTTTGAAGCTGGAATAATTCTAACATAATCGCCTAAGTCTAACCTTAAAACCTCACTTTCAAAATTTAAAAAAGCAGCAGATTTTGGGTCCCCACCTTGCCATATAAAACAAACTTTTTCTTTTGGATACGTCCTAATAAAAGTTTTTACAGTGTATAAAAAAATATCTGGACCTTTTCTCCAAATAGGGGCACCACAAGTTCCAACTAAAAAAACTTTGTTAGAAATATTATTTCTTTTTTTCCATTGTAAAATATCCTCATCAGAAGCTTTGATTTTCTCAAAATAAGAAATAGTATTTGTTATGACCTTAATTTTATTTTTTTGAACATTGTTATGTAGTATTAAGTCTTTTTCAACAGCCCTAGATACAGCAATTATTTTATCACTTTTACCAATAACATCTGAAGAATTATTTATTTTTAATCTGTCAAATAGACTTATAACATCTTTCATTTCATGAACAATCGTAATTAATTTTCTATTTTTTTTATTAACAATGGAAAGTGTTTTTGAATTCACAATAGTATTTGAAATAAAGAGGCTTGGGTTAAAAAAATAAATTCTGATTTTAAGAATGATTTTCCTAATCTTATAAATAGGTAGAAACCTTATTAAAAACCTAATCGATTTTGACTGTGTGTTGTTTAAATAATCTGCATGATAAACATGGCCCAATTTATTAAAATCATTTATTAGAGGACCAGTGTTTTTGAATATAAAAAAAAATTCATACTCATTGCTAGACTGGAAAGATCTTAATAGGTTTAATAGAAAAATAGGGGCGCCTGTTAAAGATGCCTCGTGAGCAAAGATCAAAAGATTAGTTTTATGTCTTTTCAATCATGTTTTTTTTCATTTCTAAAATCATTTTATTCCATGATTTTTTTTTGTAACCAAAATCATTTTCGAACTTTTGTGAAATTAAAGATTTATTATTAATAAACTCCTCAAACCTATGAATATTGATGTCAAAGTTAAATTCTCTTGCTATTTCAACTAACAAATCATACTTACTTATTGGGTTAGATGAAACATGGTAAAGTCCATAGTTGTCATTTTCTGGTACAATATAAGTAGCGATAATTTTAATTAGTTCCGTAGTGGTTAATCCTGAATAAATAGCATTTACATATCCATTAACTGACTCTTTTTGAGACAAAAACCACTCTAATAAACTCATCTTTCCTTTCAATTCTGGACCTATTATTGATGTTCTTAAAGTGATGCTATTTTTATAGTTTACTAACTCTCCAAGAAATTTAGACTTTCCATATAAATCTTTAGCGTCTGAAAAGTCAGATTCTGTGTAATTTCCCTTTTCACCAGAAAACACACAATCTGTACTTATGTGAATTAACCTCGTATTGGATCCCTCTAAATGAGTAGCCAATCTATGTGGAAAAAGCGAATTGATTTCTATAGATAATAATGGATTGTGAGACTCCTTAAGTTGCTTAATGATACCTATACAATTAAGAACTAGGTCTGGGTCTAAATTCTCAATTAATTCTAACACTGAATTTGGTTTAAATGCATCAACTCCAGTAAAAATATTTCTGCTGGTCTTTAAATCCTTAAAATTCTTTGTAAAATCATATTCATTTCTTAATGTCCCAAAAACCTCATATTTGTCATGTAAACTTAAAAGTTCAAAAGCTTTGTGACCTAACATTCCAGATATTCCAAGAATTAGAATTCTCACCTATTTTAAAATTTTAGTTTCCCAATCAAAAAGAGGTCTTAGAACCCCATCATATTGGCCATAGTAATCTCCTCTTACAAAGACGCCGTCTTCAATTTCGATTTTTAATAAATATTCTAATAATTTGCCATCACTGAAATTTTCTCCGAAAATAAATAAAGAAATATAGAAAGTCCCTGAATTAAAAAGTTTACCAGGAATTAAGCAACTACTAATGTAAAATCCTTTTGAATGCTTTTGTTGATAAAAATTTTTCTCATGATTATTAATACTGCTAGAAATAATATTTTGATCACTATCGTGTAAAACTACATTAAGGCCTATTTTGGAATTATTTTCAGTTACATGATAATCGATATTCACTAAAAAGTCATCATCAACATTTAAACAATTAATAGGTTTATGATTTTTATTAGAAATCCATAATTTTGATAGTTCTATGTTTTGTTTACAAAGGGGCCTATTGATTTTATCCCATTTTACACTGTAAGATATCTCAGAACTGTTATTAAGATAATGATTAATAATTTCAGTAGGGTTACCATCTTTAACAATCTTTCCATTTTCTATAAGAACTGTTCTATTGCAAAGAGCTTTAATTGATGTCATGTTGTGGCTAACAAAAAGTACTGTTCTTCCTCCTTGACTGGAGATACTTTGCATTTTGCCAATAGCTTTTTTCTGAAATTCTGCATCTCCCACAGCTAAAACTTCATCAACAACAAGAACATCAGGCTCTAAATGAGCTGCAACTGCAAAAGCTAAACGGACAAACATTCCTGATGAGTATCTTTTTACAGGTGTATCAATATACTTTTGGCAACCAGAAAATTCTATTATTTCATTAATTTTTCTATTAATTTCAATTTTAGACATGCCTAATATTGCGCCATTCAAATATATGTTTTCTCTTCCTGAAAGTTCTTGATGAAATCCTGTTCCTACTTCCAAGAGACTAGCAATTTTACCTTTAGTTATTATTTTACCTGTGGTAGGTCTAGTAACTTTAGATAATAGTTTTAATAATGTAGACTTTCCAGCACCATTTTTCCCAATTATTCCAACTATTTCACCCTTATTAATGGTTAAATTAATTTCCTTTAAAGCCCATACATATTTACCGGTTCCTTCTGCTCTGAGATTTTCTTCTCCGATTTTTAGAAAAGGATTTTCTTTGCCTCTAATTTGATGCCAAATTCTTTTCAGATCGTCACTTAACGTTGTCGCACCAATTTGACCTAAACGGTACATTTTAGAAACCTTTGATATTTGAATCATTTCCTTCACACTGTATCCATAAAATTTTGTTCCACTTTATTGAAAGTAATTATCCCTATGGCTAATAAAAATACCATAAAAATAAAACTATAACACAGGTGGAACCAACTAAATTGGCCTTGACCTAAAAATGCATACTTCATTGCCTCAACTATTGAAGACATAGGGTTTGCAAGGGCAATCCAAGAAAAGGATCCTAATTTTTCGTTTGCTAGCGAGAGCGGGTATACAACTGGAGTAGCATACATAAATAATTGTACCCCAAAAACTACTAAAAACTGAAAATCTCTGTATTTTGTAGTTAAAGATGATATTATAATACCAAACCCTAAACCTAATCCAGCCATTAATAGCAATAGAATAGGCAGAACAGCAATCGTAATATTTGGAGTAATATTAGCTCCCTTTTGGTAATAATAAAAAAGAACTAAAAGAAATATAATTCCTTGAATAATAAATTTTACAATATTTGATATAATAATTGAGATTGGAACAATAAGCCTTGGAAAATAAACTTTTCCAAAAATATTGGCATTAGCAGTGAAAGTATTAGATGTTTTTGAAAGCGATTCTGAAAAATAGTTCCAACAGGTTATTCCGCACATGTAAAATAAAATTGGAGGGAGGCCATCAGTTGGAATTGAGGCTAATTTTCCAAAAATTATTGTAAATATGATAGTTGTAAAAACTGGTTGAATAATAAACCACAGAGGGCCTAAAATCGTTTGTTTATAAGTAGCTACAAAATCTCTTTTAACAAATAAAAAGAGTAAATCTTTGTATTGCCAAATCTCTTTTAAATTAACATCAAAAAGATTTTTTTTAGGTAATATTATTTCTTCTTTTATCGTATCCAAAGAAGTATATTTTATTGGTGGGGTCTAGTTTTATTTCCTTTTTTGTCTAGCAATCCTCTTTTTTTCCAGAGGGCTGAGTGTGGCTTTTCTACCTCAACTTGATGGCTAGGTCTATTCTCTTTTGTATAATAGTACAAAATGATTGATTTTCTATTTTGGCCTTTTGGAAAATTTAAAGGGTCTGGCAAACCATGAAAACTTTTGTCATGAGTATCAAAAATTACAAGCCTGTTAAAAATAGGGGCTATTTTTTTAATGAGGTTTTCACCTGTTGAATTATACAATCCAAATTCGCCACCCCAACCTTCTTTCCACCCTGGATTTAAATATAAAATAACGTTGATTCTTCTGTTTAAACCGGACGCGTCATGATAATTTCCATCAACATGAACATCTAAAAGTCCATTACATTCAGTTATGTTTAGTCCACCACCCGAAAAGTATGGATCTGACATTAATTTTGGAATTTTAAATACTTTAGAAAGTGCTCTCAAAAAAATGGAAGAATTAAATATTCTAATTGCCGGCAAAATTTCATCAGGAATATCAAACTCAGATTGCCATTTAGTTCTGTATTTTATTTCAATGTCTTGGTCGTTTGAAGCTTCCCACTTATTAGATTTTAAATCTGGGAAGCCCTTAATTAAATCATATGAGAATTCATCATTAAAGCAGTTGTCAACTACACAATGTTTAAATGGAGCTTCATGAAGTTTACATTTATCACTAAGAATTTTGGAGGATAAGAGGGTTGCTTTTGAAAGAAGAGAGTATTGCTTCATTTTAAGATAAATTTGATTTAACAACGTCTAATGTCATTAATAGCTCTTTTGTTTCTTTTAAGTTTAATTTATAAGTATTATTAGAATTGTAGTCGGTAAAGCTAGAAATTTCTTTATCCCCTTCTGAAAAATACTTTGAATAATTTAGTGTTCGATTATCTGCTGATATTTTAAAGTATTTTTCTAGACTTATAGCTTTCATCATTTCTTCTCTTGTGCATAGTGTTTCATATAGCTTTTCACCATGTCTTGACCCAATAAATTCAAATTCTTTATTATCATCAAAAATGTCTTTTAATGCTGTTGCTATAGTCAAAAGGTCTGCTGCTGGTGATTTTTGAATAAATAAATCTCCTTGTTCGCCATGCTTGTAAGCATAAAGCACTAAATCAACAGCCTCGTCAAGGGACATTAAAAACCTTGTCATTTTAGGGTCTGTTATACTAAGTGGTTGTCCTGATTTAATTTTTTCAATAAATAGTGGTATGACAGAACCTCTCGAAGCCATAACATTACCATATCTAGTTAAACAAATGATGGTTTCATTATTTTGAATATTTCTAGATTCAGCTATGGCAATTTTTTCCATTAATGCTTTTGAAATTCCCATTGTATTAATTGGATATGCAGCCTTGTCTGTACTGAGACATATAACTTTTTTAACCTTGTTGTTAATAGCTGAACTTATTACATTTCTAGTTCCAATAACATTAGTTTTAACAGCCTCCATTGGGAAAAACTCACAGGAAGGAACCTGTTTTAAGGCAGCCGCATGGAAAACATAATCAGCTCCATTCATAGCTGGGTTAATGCTTTCTATATCTCTAACGTCTCCAATGTAAAACTTAACCTTTGAATTATTTAATTTAATTCTTAAATCGTGCTGTTTTTTTTCGTCTCGGGAGAAAATTCTGATTTCTTTAATTTTAGAATCTAAAAATCTCTCTAGTACAGCATTACCAAAGGATCCTGTCCCCCCAGTAATTAAAATGACTTTGTTATTAAACATTGTTTCAAATTTAGCATTTCTTAATCTTTTGTGTCATTAATTACCAATAAATTATGATTTAGGCTTACAATTTTAGTTATTTAGCACTATCATGAAAGATTTCATTAAAAAAAATGATTTTGTAATTAGCACAATTTTAATTGTTCTTTTTTCAATTTTCATATTTCTTCCTTTCTTTATATATACACCGTTGATTCAACTATCAATGGATACTTTTGACTATTCTTATTTAGCTAAATTAATTTTTGATGGTAATCTTCCAGTAAAAGATCTTAAAATAGATTTGCCAGTTGGTTACCCAATAATTATCTATATTGTTAAAGCAGCAGGATTAAACTTTAATAACCTTGTTTTTTTTCAATTAATCTTTTATGTATTATCATTTATATTCCTGTGTTTTCAATTATCAAAGTTCACAAAATTTGGTGGATTAATAACTGGGATAACATTTATTTTTTTTAGTTTTAATTCTCATACCATTAGACATATTTTTCGAATTTCTCCTGATTCATTTTATAGTTCTTTTATAGTTATTTTAGTTGGGGGGTTATTTTATTATTTCAGGTCAAAAAATAAAATTAGTATCGTTGTTATAATTTTGAGCATTGGAGGGGCTGTTTTAATAAGGTCCAATGGAATTTACTTATTTTTTGTTCTTACAATTATATTATTTAGAAAAACTCAAACAAAAGAAAACTTAAAATTCTTTCTAATTTGCTTTATAAACTCGGTTTTAATAATCAGTTCTTTAAACTACAGTGTTAAAGGTGTATTTGCTCCTTGCGACTTTACAAGAATTTCTGAATTCATATACAATAAATTTTACCCAAAACCTCAGTTTTTAAGAGGAATAGAAGGCCCTAAAGGTTCTTCGTTTTTAACATGGGAAATCAATGGTAACGAATCATCATGGAAAGTTAAATATTCAGACTTAAAAACTGGTGAAATCAAAACAATTAATGTTTTATCAAACAGATTGAGATTGAGTGAAAAGAGTTTAGACACTAATATTGTGTTTTATGTTCAATCAATTTATAGTTCCAAAGATTCAAGTCTTTTTGCTGGTCCAAAAAGATTAAAAACGAATAAATTAAAAAGCAATCTATCTAATATAAAAAATTCCAGATTTAATACTACTAAAAGTTATTTTTTGAGCTTTTTACAAAGACATTCTTCTTACTACTACTCAATTCAAAAAACAAACTACGAAATGGTTCTTAAAAAACAAACTTTCTCAAATTTAAATCAAAAATTTTTTAATGGTAAAGTGTCCATAAACAACACTGACGTTGGGCTTTTATCATTCATGTTTAGAGACATAATGGGTAATAACTATTCTAAAATCAAAAAATATATATTCTTTTTAAGTGGTAAAGAGAATATTTGGTTGTATTCAATATATCTTATTCAAGAAACAATCTATTATTTAAAATTTAATTTGATTTTTTATTCCTTATTTTGGATTTCTTTAATTTATCAATTTTTATTGTATATGAAAAATAAAGTTTTTAAAGCTTTACATTTAATTTCCTTAATACATATTTTATCACTTCTCTTAATTCTTTTTGTTCAAGGTCGATATATATATAGATACATTCAAGTGTCTGAATTTATTATTTATATTACTGTATTAAGTTTTGTAATATATTTGGTTGAAAATAAAGCTGACTTTGTTAAAGAATAAAACTATAGCAGTTGTAGTTCCCTGCTACAATGAAGAATCTCAAATAGAGATGGTTATTGAAACTATGCCAGATTTTGTAGATAGAATAATCATCATCAATGACAAATCCACTGATAATACTGAGAATGTTATTAAGCGTTTAATAGAAACGGATGACTCGCAAACTTTTAATATTGAAAACATTCTTAATAATATTAAGCCCAACACCCATAATCGTGCAAACGTTGTTTTGCAAGAAGTTCAAAAAAATGAAATAAGGTATTTTGTAGATCACAATGTTTTTAACCCTAAAAATAATAGTAGAATTATTCTTATTAATCATGTCAAAAATTCAGGCAAGGGTTCTGGAATTTCTACTGGGTATAAGTGGGCAAAAGATCATGGAATAGATTGTACTGCTACAATGGATGGAGACGGCCAAATGGATCCAAGTGAGTTAAAGTCAATTTGTATGCCAGTAATAAATAAAGATGTTGATTATGTAAAAGGAAACCGTTTGATTCACAGAAGCTCACTACTGGTTATTCCAAAAATTAGATTTTTAGGGAATTCTATTTTGTCTATTTTAACCAAACTAGCAAGTGGGTATTGGCGTATTAGTGATACGCAAACTGGCTACACTGCAATAGGAAATAAGGCCTTAAATTCTATTAGAATACAAAATATATTTAGTGGGTACGGATACCCCAATGATATTCTAGTAAAACTAAATATTGCCTTTTGTAAAATAAGTGAAGTGGAAATAAAACCTGTTTATGATATTGGAGAAAAATCTAAAATGAAAATTTTGAAAGTGATTCCAACTGTTTCTTGGTTGCTGATAAAATCTTTTTTTAAACGTTTATGGATAAAATACTTATTTCGAGACTTTCATCCTCTATTTCTTTTGTACCATTTTGCGCTTAGTCTTATCGTTGTTGATTTAAAATATGTTTTTAAGGTCTTAAAAGCTATTTATTTAAACACTAATTTATCTTTTGAAACACTCTTTGCTTTTACTTTTTTAACCACTTTTGCATTTCAATCATTGCTCTTTGCAATGTGGATGGATATTCAAGATAATGAACGTCTTCAAAAATAAATTTTATATAATATGTGTGGAATTTTTGGATTAGCAATTAATAAAAAATCATCTTTAAAATCAAAGACTGAAAAAATTGCTAAAGACTTATTCATTTTATCTGAGTCAAGAGGAAAAGAAGCTTCTGGGTTTGCCAATTTAAAAGACAACACCATTACCTATTTTAAAGCTCCTTATTCTTCTTCTGACCTTGTTAAAAAAGAAATTTTCAAGAAAAACTTTAATAAAACTTCTTTCTCCAATAAAGATTTTGTTTCAATAGGTCATTCCAGACTCGTTACCCACGGTTATGAACAGGATAATAACAATAATCAACCAATTGTTAAAGACGGAATATGTCTTGTACACAATGGTATTGTTACTAATTACGAGGATTTATGGAAAAAAATACAACACAGTAATCAAATTAGCAATTTAGATTCTGAAATCATACCCTCTATCTTACATGAAGGAAAAATAAATACCCTCTCTATTAAATCATCTTTTAAGTTTTTATACGAGTCTATTATAGGAATGACATCTATTGCTGTATTTCAAAAAGAGTTTGCAAACTTTATTTTAGCAACCAATAATGGCTCTCTGTATTATGTAGAAGGCATAAATAATGAGGGAATAATTTTTGCTTCTGAATCTTTAATTCTAAAGAAAATTATTAAAAAGCACTCTTTAGAAAGCACTTTCTCCAGTGAAAAAGTTAAGCAAATCGCGCCTAGCTCAATACTAAACTACAATCTACTATCATTTACGTCTGAAATAGATACTATTTTAAGTGACAACAATTTTTCAATACTAGAAAGAAATCCAACGCCTTATAACTTTTTAGAAATAAAAGATTATGATTTTAATTCAAATAAACAATACATAAATAATAGTCTTGAACACGATACGGAAAATGTCCCAGCTGAATTCTTGAAATTTGTTAATAATAGAATAATAGAAATTAATTCACTCAAAAGATGCACTAAATGTTTATTACCAGAATCATTCCCTAACATTCACTTTGATGACAATGGGAAATGTAATATTTGCGATAATCATATTAACACTACTTTTTTAGGGATAGAGGCATTAAAAAAAGATATTCAATATAAATCTACTTCAAATGGAGTTCATGATTGCCTAATTCCTTTCAGTGGTGGAAGAGATAGTTGTTATCTCCTGCATTTTGTTAAAAATGAACTTGGATTAAATCCTTTAGCATTTTCATATGACTGGGGAATGATTACAGATTTAGGAAGAAGAAATCAAGCAAGAATGTGTGATAAACTTGGTGTGGAGCATATCTATATTTCAGCAGATATTAGAAAGAAGCGAAAAAACATTTATAAAAATGTTTCTGCTTGGCTAAAAACCCCGGATTTAGGAACTATCCCCTTGTTTATGGCAGGGGATAAACACTATTTTTATTATACCAACAAGCTTCAAAAAGATTATAATCT
>Ga0206677_10001681_pt1 | contig 20221 bp, 19 predicted proteins | sample M130m12015metaG_FD_155475 | JGI IMG/M metagenome (GOLD analysis project Ga0206677, IMG submission 155475) | Ammonia-oxidizing marine archaeal communities from Monterey Bay, California, United States - M1 30m 12015 | ecosystem: Environmental > Aquatic > Marine > Intertidal zone | place: USA...
TTGTATTTTGATATACAATTTTTTATTTTTACAATAATTTAATCAGATGATTATAGGCGAATACGTTCTATTACAATTAATTACGGTTATTTACAATGAACAACATTTGTAAATCGATAACTACTTATTAAAACAAACTATTACAGACTTTAACATTCTAATAATGTTGTTTTTTACTTTCTCATTAACTTTATAAAAAGTTTGTATGTTTGTTACTAAACTATAAAATTAATTTAAAATGATACGATCAGGGAATCCAGCCTTAAGCAAAAAAACTTTTGAGAATTTAACAGTTACTAATAATGAAGTTATGACTATTGATGGGGCGGTTAATAAAACTGCCATTAGTATGGGAATTTTATTGCTCGCTGCTTATTACACTTATAGTAACGCTATTATGGATTATGTAATAATAGGATTTGTTGGTGGATTTATTGTGGCTCTTGTCACTATATTTAAAAAAGAATGGTCTCCAACAACCGTTCCGATATATGCCGTTCTTGAAGGATTGGCTCTTGGTGGTATTTCTAAAATGTATGCTGATGCTTTTGAGCCTGGAATTGTTCCTCAGGCAATTATGCTTACTTTAGGGATTTTATTTGCTCTTTTATTTGCTTATAAATCAAAAATGATACAGGCTACAGAAAATTTTAAATTAGGTATTTTTGCCGCAACTGCTGGAATTGGTGTTGTATATCTAGTTAGTTTCTTAATGAGTATGTTTGGAAGCGGGGGATTGCCAGTGATGAACCCTTCTAACGCATCTATGCTAAGTATTGGCTTCTCACTTTTTGTGGTGGTTATTGCTTCCTTAAATTTAGTTATGGATTTTGATTTTATTGAAGAAGGAGCTACTAATGGAGCTCCAAAGTATATGGAATGGTATGGCGCATTTGGTTTATTGGTAACGTTAATATGGTTATATCTTGAAATACTTAGGTTACTTGCTAAGCTTAGTTCAAGAAGGTAAATATAATATCGGCTTTAATCTTGCTACTCCGACTTTTTTCTCTTCTTATTTCAAATCTGAATTCCCAATATTTTTATTTACTTTGCTAAAATGATAAAACTATCAGGATATAAGATAATTAAGAAGATTGGCTCTGGGGGTATGGGAGATGTATACCTTGCTGAGCATGAGAAGTTAGAAAAGAAGGTTGCTATTAAATCCTTACATAAGAATTTAGCTACTGACACCAGTTTTAGAGAAAGATTCTCACAAGAGGCTAAAACCCATTCTAAATTAGATCATCATAATATTGTTAGGCTACATGATTATAAGGAAAGGAAAGATGGCTTGTTTCTTATTATGGAGTATGTTGATGGAAAACAATTGGATGAGCATATCAAAAAAGTAACAGGACCAATTCCTGAGAAAGAACTTACTGCTTTATTTACCCAAGTATTAGATGCTATTGGTTATGCACATGAAGAAGGTTTAGTGCATAGAGATATCAAACCTTCTAATATTATGATTGATAAGAGGGGTAGGATAAAGGTATTAGACTTTGGTATTGCCAAAATGCAAGAAGAAGAGAAGGGATTAACTAAGACTGGTATTCAGATAGGTACAGCTGCTTATATGAGTCCTGAGCAAGTTAATGCAAAAATGGTGGATAAGCTATCAGATATTTATTCATTAGGTGTTACTCTATTTTACATGGCAGTTGGTAAGTCTCCTTATAGTGAAGATACAAACACATTTAGTATACAAACAAAGATAGTTAGCGAGTCTTTTCCAGAAGCAAGTAAAGTTTATCCTGGAGTTTCAAAGAAATTAGAAAGAATAATATTAAAGTCAACACAAAAAGATAAAAAGGATAGATATCAGAGTTGTGAAGCGTTTAAGAATGATTTAGAGTTAATAAACGACAGAGTTTCTAAATCAGAAAATGTTATGCCTAAAAATACAAAAGGAAATAAAAAGATTATTTTAACTTCTATTTTATTATTACTTTTTTCATTAGCAGTCACTTATGTTTTTGTAAATCATTCGGATGAAATTATAAAGAAAAGTTCTGATTGGTCAGGTGGTTTAATTTCTCTTGATCAAACTCCAGAGAAAGCATGGGAAAACACTAAGAATTGGTGGAGAAAATTGTTTTAGATGTAAGAATGTTGCTAACCCGACTTTTTTTCACTTTTATATTTCCCATAATTTTTATGTATAATTGTAGTATGAAGAAACTACTAGTGATATTACTTTGCTTGCCTATGATTGGATTTGGGCAGTGCACGTCTGGCGATTGTCAGAATGGGTATGGCGTCTTTACTTCTGAAGAAGGAACCTACAAAGGATATTGGAAAGATGGAAAGGTGCATGGGGAGGGAGTGTTTAAAGGGTCTAAGTATTTTTATGACGGGGAGTATGTAAATGGAAAGAAGTACGGTCAAGGTAAAAAGACATATACTAATGGCACAGTAGAACAAGGCTTCTTTGAGAATGGAATTTTTATTGGAGATGCACAATCTAATGGCTGTAATAACCTAACTAATTTCGGAGATATTACAATATGTTTACCTGATATCATAGAGATGACTGAGTGCTATTCTGATCCACTTGTCAAATTAACCGCAGATATGTTTAAGGGAACAGATGAGGAAGAAATTATAGGTATATATTTATTAGATGCTGTCTATGAGTCAAGGTATGATAATTTTTTTGAAGATGGTATGGGAGATAGTTTTATTAAGATCTATTCTACTACTACTGTTAAAGGGATGGATGCTGATGAGAAAATATTGGATTATGTAGCCTCAATTATTAAACCTACATTTGAGGATTACGATAAATCCAATATAAAATCAAATATTGATGATAGGTTTAATTATTTTGATTTAGATATTTCTATGGCAAAACCTATTTTGTTAGAAGAATATCAGATATCTTCAAAAATTAGGTCATTTATTATTTTGTTAAAGTATGTTATTGAAGATGATGATATTATTCAAGTAGCAAGCATGAATATTATGTTAATTAAAGATAGAGTAATATTTTTTGCTTTTTTTGATAAATATGAGGGGTTTTCTGAAATTGAAAAAACAAAAGTAATTAGTGATTATTTTGCATTAAGGTTATTAAAAGAAAACTTATAGTCAAAAAGTAAAGAGAGAAATTACTTAATGAAAAAGAAAAAGATGAGTTTCTTAGAGAAAAACATAAACATTTACTCGATTCTACTGAAGAAAATGTAATTGATGTATTTGTTATTTTACCAAAATATAAAACAGGAAATTGGATAGTTCAAAAAAGAGTGAAATCAGGTACTTGGCCATTTTCTGATAAAGAAGAAGATATAGAGGTTATGCAAATAAGTGATGAAAACCTTACTGATATCATTCAGAATCAATAATATTTATATATTTGGTAATTCTTAAATTAAAAAAAGATATATCATGAAAAAATATTTTGTTTATGATAATGAATACATCAGTGGATGGACATATTGGTGGAGAATGTTTCTTCAGAGTTACTTAATTGTTCTTTTTGGACTCGGTGCTTATTTAGCTGCAGTTACAACTTATAAAAGAGCAAAATCCTTAAATTTATCTGATGGATGGTCTCTTACTTGGGCAATATATTATCCTATATCTTATATATTGGGTTTTGCTATTGGGGCTGAAATAGGAACTTCTGGTGATGAATCTCTTTGGGTAGTTGTTGTTTTACTAAGTATACCCCATTTCTATTTTTGGTTTTCTGATGGTGTGCCACCCAATAAGCTTCATGACAAAACAATAAAAGAAGAAAGTAATAATCAAGATGGATTGCCAACACATTTAGGGGGAGTAAGATTAGAAAATGATAATACAACTGAATTACCAAAAAAAGAAAAAACAAGTACAAAAAAGACTGAAATACTAACTAAAAATAATGAAGATATGAAAGGATTTAAACAATGCGACAAAGGACACTTTTATAAAGATGCATTAGCAGAATGTAATTACTGTCCTAAAACAGGATCAGCTGGTTCTGGTGATGCAACAGAGATATTAGGGGCTAATGACCAAACCTTTGATAATCCATCAGAAAAAACTCAAGTATTTGGTGGGGCTACTCAACAATCCCCATCTAATCAGGAATCTTTTGACCCTGAAAGAACGATTATTAGTGGAGGTAATACTTCTAGTGCAGCAGGAGATACGCAAGATCAAATAGCACAAAAAAGAAAGTTAAGAGCTTGGTTGGTTTCATTTGATATAGAGGACTTTGGTATCGATTTTAAAATTACTGAAGGAAAAAACACAATGGGAAGTAAATCCTCTAACGATATTACAATTCAAGACAGTCAGGTATCTGGATTGCAGGGGATAATTCTTTGTAAAAAAGATAAATTCTATCTTACTGATGAGGTTTCTTCAAATGGTACTTTGTTAAATGGGGAAGACTTAGAACCAAGAAAGCCTTATGATATTAAGGATGGAGATGAAATTAAAGTTGGAAATACAAATTTACTCTTTAAAACAGCATTCAAAAAGTAAGACCTATGAGAAAGCTGCCAGTACTTCTACTTTTACTCTTTGGTTTAATACAATCAATATTTGCTCAGGTTAATGTAATTGGTGATCCACTTGTTACAGATTTTCCAAATATTGAGTTTACTATTCATAACCGTAACCCAGAAGTTGTAGATGAATCTGCCTTTACTTTTTCTGAATTAATTAATGATCAACAAATTGATTCTGACTCGTTTGATATTAAACAGATTAAAGATACAGTTGATTTTTCAAAAGAGAATAAATGTGTATTAATTTTACTTGAGACTCTTTTACATAAAGATAGAATTGAACAAAACCACACCTTTTATAGTGCCATAAGAGAGGTTTTAGTTGATGTTGTGAATAAAGGGGATCAATTTAAGATTGTTACTTTTTCCTTAAAGGATGGAAGTACTAATATTCTTCATGATGTAAATAGTGATTTTACAGACAATACATCAGATTTAGTTACTTCTCTGAATGATCATACCACACCAGATAATGCTTTTACAAACAAACCTGTATCTGATATATATGGAGCAATTATTGAAGCTGTAGGGCAATTGGATGATCTTAATTCTACTTTGCCTAAATCTATTTTTCTTTTATCAGAAGAAAGCCATAATCAAGCAATAACTGATGCGTCTAACTCTGCATATTACTTAGCAAAAGAAAAAGGGATAGTTATTAATACTATCAAATACAACAGGTCACGATATTATCAACATGCCGATCCTTCCTTGGCAAAACATACTTATGGGCTTAGCAAAGTTTTAAGTAAAAGCTCAGGTGATTTAGAATATATTAATGAAGATAAAAAAAGTGAGACAAAAGAATTTATTACATCCACATTAAATAACATAGCTAAAAGGGCATCTGGAATTAATTATAGTGTTTCATTAAAATTAAATAATAGGATTAAAGATGGAAAAAATCATGCTCTTGAAGTAAAAGTTGATGATACAAATACAATCCAGAAATTTACTTATAAAGCGCCTGGCAATTGGGTAGTTGCTCAGTTTCAATTGCATCTATATATAGCAAGTGCTATTTTGTTCCTTTTATTACTAATTCTTGGCTTTCTGATATATTATTTAGTAAAGCAACATAAGTTAAAAGCAAGAGAACAGGCTAATAGAGTAAAACATCAAAAAGAGAAAGAAGCTCAACAAGAACAAGAGATATCAGCTCAACAAAAAGAATTATCAGATATAAAATTCCAAGAGGAAAAAAGAAAGGATTTGGAACTAGAAAAAGCTAGAAAGGACAAGGAGACTCAATTAATAAAACAAATGTTGTTAAAGGGTAGTTTTCCAATTTTAAAATTTACTGATTCTACTGGATCAACTAAGTTTGAAATAAACAATCCTACTATAACCGTAGGTAGAGATAAGGGATCAAATAGTATTTGTATTGGTAATAATAATATGTCCAGAAATCATTTTTCAATTGTATTTGAGAACAATGGCTATAAGGTAATTGATAACAATAGCACTAACGGGATAATGCTAAACGGAAGAAAGATAAAAGAAGCAGCATTAGATAATGCAGATATTATTGAAATAGCCGATATAAGCTTTACATTTTTTAAATAAAATATAGTATGATTAAATTAAATCACTTTTCAAAATCTGTAATAGGGTTAGTAAGAAAAGCCAACGAAGATAGTATTGGCTCCTTAACAAGTAAGCAAACAAATGGATATGGAGACATCTTTGTTGTTTGTGATGGTATGGGAGGGCATGTAGGCGGAGCCACTGCCTCACAAACTGCTGTAAAATGTATTTTAGAATATTTTGAAAAGGCAAATCCTAATCCAATAATAGCGCTTGAAAAAGCAATTTCATTTGCTAACCAACAAATTTTTGGGCTTGCTCAACAAGATCCAAGCTTAAAAGGAATGGGAACTACTTGTACAGTATTATTATGTAAAGAAGATAAGATCTATATTGCTCATGTAGGGGATAGTAGAATTTACATTAATACTGATAATAAATTATACAGAATAACAAAGGATCATTCATTTGTACAGAAGTTAGTTGATGCTGGGCAATTAGAAGATTCAGAAATGGAAACTCATCCAAGAAAGAATGAGCTTACCAAAGCCCTGGGTATTGCTGCTAATGTTGAAGTTGAGGTAGCAGAAAACCCTATACTTCCTAAAAGTGGAGATAAGTTTTTGATGTGTTCAGATGGCCTGTGTGGCTTAGTAAATGACCTTACTATCTCAAATACAATAAATAATACTGTAGGATTAGATTCTGTAAACGAGCTTATTCAGTTGGCTGAAAATGCAGGTGGTAATGACAATATTTCTGTAGATATAATTGATATAATACAAAGTCCTCATTCCGAAACTATTTTCAAAGATCAAGGAAATAAGAGCTTTACTGCAACACAAGTGTTAGATATTCCTTCAATGAAAGGTGATCAGAAATGGATTACTATTTTCAAAAGATATCAAGTTTATATTTTATCTGCTTTGCTAGTTTTATTATTAGGTTCGAGCTATTTTGCTTATGAATTTATTAAAGGGGATATTAATTCTAATAAAGATAATGATTCAGAAAAAGAATCAATAGCAACTCCTGTACATACTACTGAAGATAATGTGCAGCATCCTGATTCAAAAAGAGGAGTAGAAGTTAGGAAAGAGAATACAGAATCTGAAATTGAAGGTGAGGTTCATAAAGAAGATGGTGGTACATCTACACAAAATAATTGGGGTGATAGAACTCAAGAAGACTATGAACAAGATATAGCAGAAGAAAATAAAAGAATAGATCAAGATTTAAAGAAAAGGCAGAAAAAAGACCTATTGCAAAAGACACGGAAACATATTAATGAAATCCGTAAAAAAATGAATGCCAAACCAAAGAAATATCACAAATCAAATGTATATTTAATGCTTAATCAAGACATATCTCGTTTAGAGAAACTAGTAAATAAACAAAGAACTAACTCAATAAATCTTCAAATAGAAAAAGTAAATATTTCTTTGGATAAATTAGAAGATTATATAAATAGACAAGAATTAAAAGATGCAAGGAAAAATGCTAGCACCCAGATTTCTAATCTACGAGAAGATGTTTCTAAAGATGAAAGTGTGGCAGCTAAGATTAAAGAGCTAAATATGGCTATAGAAGGGACTAATAAATCACTTATACTAAAATGTGTTATTGCATTAAAAAATAGAGCAAAAGCAGTTAAATCAGCAATTGATGAAAATAAGCAGACTTCTGCACCTGTTAAGGCTGATGATGTAAAAACAGATACGCTACAAAAAAACAAATAATGTTTCCAGATTTAGGATCTCAATATGAGTTTGTCAAGGAACTAGGAAGAGGTGGAACTGGGGTTGTTAATCTAGCTCTTGATAAACACTCAGGTTTTTTAGTTGCTGTTAAATCATTATTTGATTATCATATAAAAGACCAAGAAGTATTAACTAAATTTAAGGCAGAAGCAAATATCTATTTGATGTTAGATCATCCTAATATTGTTTCTCTTAAAGATTTTATTATAAAAAAAGGAACTCCACATTTGGTGCAAGAATATGTTGATGCACAAACCTTAGATGAATATATTAGAAAAGTTACTGGCCCTATTCCTTCAGAAATCTCATTAGTCATTATTAAAGATATTGTATCAGCTATTAATTATGCACATAATAAAAGGATTGCTCTTTCTGGCTATGATGGTGTATTGCATTTAGATCTAAAGCCTGGTAATGTTTTAATCTCCAAGAGTGGTAATGTAAAGATTATTGATTATGGCATTTCCCAAGGAAATAATCAAGAAAGAGGAGATAAAATAATGGGAAGCCCTATGTACATGGCTCCAGAACAATTAGATATTACAAGAGACTTAGACAATAGAACAGATATTTATGCTCTTGGCATATTATTACATCAAATGATAACTGCTTCTATGCCGTATTCTAAGTATACGACACAAGAGGAGCTAATTGATGATATTAATTACAGCCCACTAATTAGAACACAAGAGCTATATCCTGGAGCTGATGAACGATTTCAAATCATTATAGATAAAGCAACAGAAAAGGATCCTGATGAGAGATATCAATCTTGTGATGAGATGCTTGAAGCAATTGAAGAATTAGAAGAGATATAATGCAAATAATTAAAATTGGTAAAGCCTCATCAAATGAAATCTATAAAGATTTCAAAGACGATCCTACAGTTTCTCGTATTCATTGTGAAATTTTTGTAGATGATGAAGGAAATAAGTTTCTTACAGACTTAGATTCAACAAATGGAACATTTGTAAATGGAAATAAGATTTCAGAACCAGTTCAATTAGGTCGTTTTGATATTATCAGGGCTGGTAATTCTTTAGTTAAATGGAAAGAATATTTAATGGATGAAGATCAAGAAATATATGATATAGACGAAACAAGTGCTGAATATGACAATCCTGATGAAAATATTACACCAATAAAAAAGAAAAACTATTGGTGGTTAATTATCATAATAATAGTTTTATTTTTTCTTATTAAACAGTGTAATAGTACAAGTGATTATACCCCATCTACTACTAAAAAGGAAGATAATACTTATAAGCCAAAAACAAATTATACCGCACCTAAAACTGCCCCAAAAGATATAGTGGTTTATTGTCCTACTCCTGATAATGGGTTTTCTCCATACAATAATATATTTGGAAAAGGTATATATAATAATAATTCAGGCAATGCATTTATCATAAAAAACACACAAAATTCACACGCTGTTGTTCTGTTGGTTAATGCTTATTCAGGTAAGAAAATAAGAAATGAGTTTGTAAGGAAAGGTGAGCAATTTAAAATGACAGGAGTTCCCAATGGAACTTATTATGTTCGTTGGGTATCCGGTGAAGATTGGTGTCCAGATTTAGAGTTTGGAAAGTTAAAAGGAGGTTTTCAAACTAATATGAGTTTTGCTGAGACATCAGATTCTGATGATTGGATGAAAGTTGTTGGCTATCAAGAATGGACTTTAACACTTTATGCAGTTGTAGGAGGAGATGTTCAAATACAAGGCCTTAATAAGAATGAGTTCTTTAAATAATTAGATTTTAATAAATTATGGAAAATTTATATCATATAGGAAGAGATAAAGCAAATAATGAAATTTATATTATTGATGAATCTGTTTCATCCTCTCACGCTCAAATACTTATTGATGAAAATGCAGATTTAATAATAATAGATTTATCATCTAAAAATGGCGTCTTTGTTAATAGTAACAAGATTGAATCTCCACTTAAATTAGAAAATGGAGATGTAATTAAACTAGGAAATTTCTCCTTTACAAAACAGGATCTTTTAAATGCTATTAAAGTTTTTGAAAGTAATAAGAGGAAAGGCAATACCAGCAATATTTCTCTTATCTCATCAATTCAAAGGGTTAGTAAAGAAAGTAGGCCCAAAAAGAAAATGAACGCTAAGAGATCAACAGTTATCATGTTAACTATAATAGGGGTGACTATTATAGCTTTTGGAGCAAATTATCTTATTAAACAAAACACAATAAAAGAGAAATTAAGGGATGATAAGTTTGAGAATCATAAAGATTCTGTTGAAGGTAATGATAATAAGGAAGAAAGATCAGAAACAAAAAATAAGACTCCAAATAAAACACAACAGAACACTATTAAACAAAGTACAGATGTAACGTATGATTTTTCTTGCCTATCAACTAAAGATGATGGTGGAAGTAATGAAATGATTCTTGAATTTGGTGAGTTAACAAGGGATGTTCAAAGTACAATTCTTAAAGATATAGAAATCTCGATCAAAGATGAAAAACAAGCAGGTAATAATTACGTAAATGAGCTGCTGAAAGAGAAAAAGAGTATTACAAAAGGAAAGGATTATTTAAGACTAAACAGAATCATGAAAGATTTAATTTCTCGTTTAGCGGAGCCTAGAGGAGTTAAGTACGAAATGTTTTTTATTGATGATACTATTGAGAATGTATTTACCCTTGGAGGAAATATTATTTTTTACAAAGGAATGTATGATCTTTGCCTTAATGATTCAGAAATAGCATCACTTATCTCTCATGAGATTGCACACAATGAATTAGGCCATTCTACTCTTGCATTAAAAAAACAGAAAATGGCAAATGATTTTGGTATATTTGGAGAGATAGCATTGGCCTTTGAAAGTATCGCATCAACTAGTTTTAATCAGAAACAAGAAACTGAGGCTGATATGTTTGGAATGGATTTAATGTATCCTACAGATTATCATAATTGCGCTAGTGTTGCTTTTTGGAAAAGAATGAGTGAAGATGAAAATGATTTTAATATATCTGAGAATCTTTTTAGATCTCATCCATACTCTAAAAATAGAGCAAACTGCTTACGTGATCATCTGAATAATAATTATAATATAAATTGCAATTAAGATGAAATTTTTAAAATCAATATTCGTAATACTATTCTTAGCAATAATAATGTTTTTTGTAGCCTGCTCATCTATTGAAGATCCAAAGTTTATATCTGTTGATAAAATAGATTTATTAGAGGAAAAGTCAGATGAACTTATTGTAACTTCAGATATAAGTATTTTTAATCCTAATTGGTTTGAAATTTCAGCAAAAGATGTCTCCTTTAATCTTTATATAGATACTTTTTTTGTAGGCAATGGGAATATTGAAAAGACTATGGTGCTCCCAAAGAAAGACACAAGTATAATATCTTCAACTTTAAATATAAAAAAGAAACTACTTGCGTCTTTTAGCGATTTAAAAGACTCTGTTTCTCTACATATTTTAGGATCAACTGCTATTCCTTATGTTTCTAGAAGATATTACTTTGATTTTGACTATAAGATTTACATCCATGACTTTATTACTTTGTTTGCTGATAAGGTAATGCAAGATGTTGACGTTAAAATTAGCGAGATAAGTATTAGTAAGATTGATCTTCAACATATTTACCTTGATGTTATTTTTATGTTATATAATAAATCAGAGATGGAATGTAAGATTAAGAAGTTAGATGTTAAAGTATATAAATCAAGTAATTATAAAGATGTTGTAGGAAGCTCAAAGATAAAAGATAGTTTTATTATCCAGGCAGATAGCTTTAATGAGTTTAAATCGCAAGTAAAGGTAAGTACTTTATCAATGGCAAGCGCTATCTTTTCAAATACCATGAATAATGAAAATACATTATTTATTAAAGCAAGTTCTATGTTAGAATATAATAATATTGAGATTCCATTTACAATCAAAAGAAGGGTTGATTATAATCCTTTAACTCTAGAAATTGAATTAAAATGAATGCTTTAGATTTTAAACTTTACTTCTATCAGAATAATGAGCTTTTTAAGAAAGTAGCTATTAAAAAAGGTCACCATAATAGCTGGCTTCTTGGTAGTGCTGAAGATGCTCATATTACACTTAATAATGCTAGAATATCTAAACATCATTTACAAATTATTTATAATAAAGAAGGAGAGCTACATATCCAAGACCTCGGAAGTACAAATGGCACCTTTTTAAACGGAATTAAACTTGAAAAAAGTCAATTGATTAAGCATAAAGATAAATTGCAATTAGCTGGAGTAAATGATGTTCTTATTGTTGTTGAAAAGCCAACATCTAATGCAATAATGAATACTCAAAATGCTATAATTGATAAGTTTAAAGATAAGAATCGAATTGTTATAGGCAGAAATAGTGATTGTGATGTGGTGCTTAATTATGGAACTGTAAGTAAATGGCATGCAGCTATTACTAAAAAATCAGCTAATACTTATACAATAGAGGATGGAGGCTCTACAAATGGAACGTTTGTAAATGGGATAAGAATCAAAAAGCTCACAAAAATTACTTCTACTGATAAGATATTTATTGGAAGACATCAGTTATCATTAGAGGGAAAGATAAAGGATTTAAATGAGGAACTTGCCATAACCGCAGTTGGTATTGAAAAAACTTATCCAAATGGAGTAAAAGCACTTAAGAAGATGGACCTATCTATTCCATCAAAGTCAATTATAGCAATTATGGGCCCTTCTGGCTGTGGAAAATCCACTTTATTAAAGGCATTAAATGGAGATACTCCAGCTTCTAAAGGAAGAATTTTCTTATTTAATCAGGAGTTATCTGCAAATTGGCAATATTTAAAAACTCAAATTGGTTACGTGCCACAAGATGATATTGTTCATCAACAATTAACCGTTAGGCAATGTTTATTTTTTACAGCAAAGCTTAGACTTGAAAATCTTTCTAATGATGAGATTGACGAGAAAATCAATCAAGTATTAACAGATTTAAATATGCTTGATAAGAAAGATAATCTTATATCAAATCTAAGTGGGGGTCAAAGAAAGAGAGTTTCCATTGCCGTAGAGTTAATGACAGATCCTTTAATTATTTTCCTTGATGAGCCAACATCCCCTTTGGACCCTCAAACAGTTGATGATTTTTTGGGCATTATGAAAAGACTCTCTGAAAAAGGGACAACAGTACTTATGGTTACTCATAAGCCAGAGGATTTAGAATATATGGATGAAGTTATTTTTATGGCTGAGGGAGGGCACATGGTATTTTATGGTGATTCAAAAAGGTATAAAGAATATTTTAATGTAAAAACGGCTGTATCTGTCTTTTCTCAAATATCTGGAAAGAATGCTAGAATCTGGATTGAGAAATATCTAAATCCAAGACCGCTGAGTAATACCTCTAGCTCTTCTGCTGTCAGGCCGCCATCTGAAACCTCTATGTTAAAACAATTCTTATGGCTTACAAAAAGGTATTTTACCGTTAAAACAAATGATAGGGTAAATACTTTGCTAATGCTTGCGCAAGCTCCAATAATTGCTATTTTAATTTGTTTGATTTTCAAGGAGATTTCAAGTGCTGTTTTATTTATGATTGCCATTTCTTCTATTTGGTTAGGGGCTCAGAATGCTGCTAGAGAGATTGTATCTGAAGGAGCAATTTATAAAAGGGAAAGAATGTATAATTTAGAAATCTTTCCATATATCCTATCTAAGATAAGTGTACTATCAGTTGTCTCTTTAATACAATCGTTTATTTTTATAATCATATTATTTATTCATTTTAATTCTGCTATAGTTGAATTAAATGAACCGTATTATCTTTTCTTTTGGATGTTATTTTTATCTATAGCATCTACATTTCTTGGATTATTATTATCATCATTGGTAAAGACAAGCGAAAGAGCAATGACTATCCTCCCTTTGATTTTAATGCCACAGATTATGCTGGCAGGATTAATTGCAAAAGTTAGTAATGGTTTTGTTGAGTTTATTAGTTATCTGACAATATCAAGATGGGGAGTGGAGGGGTTTAATATAATTCAAAAAAATATTATAGAACCTATAGCTACAATTAATGGTGAGCAAATTTTACAAAAAATAGATGCAAAAGAAAGCTTGTTAAAACGATTTCATGAAAGTTATAAATGGAATTTTGGAGATTTAACTGGAACATTAACATTAGATTTTTATGCCATTATACTGATGGTTCTAATAATGACATTTTTTATTTATAAAACATTGAAAAATAAAACTACAATATCAAATAAATAATATGTTGAATTTAAAATTGAAGGTTTTCTTATATTTGTCATCTATTTTATGAACTTAATAATACAAAAATACAAATAGTGTAAGTTAATGATAAAATTAGCAAATTATAAAATAAAAAGAAAGATTGCTTCAGGAGGTATGGGAGATGTTTATCTTGCTGAACATACAGTGCTAGAGACTATAGTTGCTATAAAATCTTTGCACTCTAATCTTGTCAATGATGAGAGTTTCAGAAAAAGATTTAGAACAGAAGCTAAGATACAATCAAAATTACTTCACCCAAATATTGTAAAGCTAATTGATTTTCAAGAGCATAAAGATGGTCTTTACCTTATTATGGAATATATTGATGGTAAACAGCTTAATGATTATATAAAGCAAGATACAGGCCCCATTATAGAAGAAAAATTAATCCCTTTATTTTCTAAAGTATTATCTGCAATAGATTATGCTCATGGTAAAGGATTGGTGCATAGAGATATTAAACCTGCTAATATTCTTATTACAGCTGAAGGAGATGTAAAGCTTATAGATTTTGGAATTGCTAAAAATGATGATGAAGATCATGGTTTAACTAAAACAGGAGTACAAGTAGGTACAGTCTCTTACATGAGCCCTGAACAGGTTAATGCAGAAAAGCTGGATAAACTAACAGACATTTATTCTTTGGGTGTAACACTCTTTCAGATGGCAGTTGGTCAATCTCCTTATGTTGCAGCAACTAATGCATTTAAGATACAACTTAAAATAGTTAATGAACCTTTTCCAAATCCAAAAGATATATATCCAGCTGTTTCCGATAAATTAGTAGCAATAATTGAGAAGGCAACTGAGAAGGATAAAAAAGACAGATACCAGAGTTGTGAAGAGTTTAAAAAAGATTTAAATGCAAGTTCAGTAAAAAGCAAAGTAAACAAACCGCCTAAAGTTAAAAAGGAGGCCGTTAAAAGCGCACCAGCTGATAATAAAGAAAGTTCAGCTTCCAGTAAAGTATTAACTAGATTATTGCTTATTGGAGGTGTAATATTTTTAGGATATCTGTTTATCAATAATAATTCTAAGCAGAAGAAAGCAGATGATTACGATTCTTATTACAATAGTGCAAAAAAATATCAAGCAGATGAACTCTATCAATCAGCTATTAATGATTATAATAAATGTATAAATATCTATTCTGATCGTGATAGTATAATAGCGTTTAAAGCTCAGTGTTATTATGAAAAAGGGGCGTATAAAGTCGCTATTGAAAATTTCACAAAAGCTATTGATATGGTATACAAGATGAATGCTGATTACTTTGCTGGAAGAGGAAAGAGTTATTCAGAATTAAGAAAACATAGTGATGCTCAAAGTGATTTTGATAAAGCTCTCCAAATAAAACCTGCTAATGCAGAGTATCACTTGTTAAAAGGTAATGACTTGTTTATTCAAGGAATGTATAATAGCGCGAAAAAAACATATACTAAATCGCTTAGTTTAAAAAGGAGTGATGAAGCGTATTACAAGAGAGGAAATGCAAACTACAAATTAGGTAAATTAGCTGATGCTATTAACGATTATACAAACGCAATTAAACTAAAAAAAGATTACACGCAAGCATATCGTAATAGAGGTATTGCAAGGTACGAAAGTTGTAAGGCCGGGGCTTGTGAGGATTTAAAAAAAGCAGGTAATTTGGGCGATAACAAGGCTTATAATGAGTATAGAAGAATATCTAATAAGAATGAATGTGATTAATAAAAGAAGATGAAAAAACTACTATTAATATTTATGTTTCTGCCATTATTCTTTTTTGGACAATCTAGTAATTTTGGAGAAAAGACAGGTTGCATTTCTGGTAATTGTCAAAATGGATTTGGAGAATGGGTTTTTGATAATGGAGATAAACACAAAGGATATTGGAAAAATGGTAAGAAGAACGGACAAGGAACTTATACTTGGGCTTCTGGAGGAAATAAAAAAGGAAAATGGATTAATGATGTGTATCAAAAACCTGTAACATCAAATACAACAACTTGGAAGCCACCAGTAAAAGCGGTATGTAACAGAAAATCCAAAATTGATATTGCTGATTAATATTTTTTAAAATGAAAAAACTACTACTTATATTAATGTTCCTGCCATTTATAGGCTTTGGACAATGTGTCGGTGATTGTCAGAATGGTTATGGCGTCTTTACTAATGAAGAGGGTACATACAAAGGATATTGGAAAAATGGAAAGGTACATGGTAATGGAGTATTTAAAGGGTCTTCTTTAAACTATGATTATGATGGAGAGTATTTATATGGTAAAAAACATGGTCAAGGTAAAATGATCTATACCAATGGAAAGATTGAGGAAGGTTTATTTGAATATAATAAATTTGTTAAAGCTAAATCTGGATGTGTTTCCGGTGATTGTAAAAATGGCTATGGAAAATATGAATGGCCAGGAGGAGATAAATATTCTGGAAATTATAAAGATGGATATAGAAATGGATTTGGAACATATACTTGGGCAAATGGAGATAAATATGTAGGTAATCTAAAGTATAATGAAACGGATGGATTTGGAACATATACTTGGGCTAATGGAAATAAATATGTAGGAAATTTCATGGATAATGAAAAATATGGCCAAGGAACTTTTACATGGGCTAGTGGAGATAAATGGAAGGGAAATTGGCAGAATGATGCAAGAAATGGTTACGGAACTTACACTTGGACTGATGGAGATGTTAAAACAGGAATATGGATAAGTGATGTGTATCAAGAAGAAGAAACAACTACTTTTAAACCAACAGTAACCCCTTCAAGTAGTTATAATTCTTCAAATAGTTCAAGTAGTTTTAATCTTTTTGATAACATAAATATTAATACTCAGATAGGATTCATTAGTAATCTATCGGAAAGCCCATTTGGTATAAATTATGTATATATGCCTGATTCATATCTTGGCTTTTATCTTGCCTTTAGATCAGATTTCGGGGCTCTTTCACCTGGTGAATGGGGGTTACGAGATAAGGACTGGCTTGTAAATGATATGGAAGCATATCCTACTGGTATTTATGAAGATGGTGGTCATGACAATTATGCTATAGGTATTACTTTAGGTACTGATATCGGATTAAGTAGTGCCTTAATTGTTTATTCAGGAATAACTTGGGATACAAAAAGAATCTATGAAAAATATGAAGAAGTATATACTGGTCCTTATTATGCTAAATCAAATACAGAATCAAATACAGGATTGAATGTTGGGCTAATTTTACAGACAGAGTTTGGATTGTCATATCAGATTGGTTATGATATTTATGAAGATCGAAGCGTTATAAATTTTGGTATTGGAATTAATTGGGATTATTAAAATCGTTATGAAAAATATATTTTTCATTTTATTTTTTTTGTTAGTATTTTCTTCATGCAGAAAAGAGTCAAGGATGGAAGAATTGAATGAGTTATCTGGAAATTCACTAACTTCAGGATTGTTAAAACTTCAAGTAAATTCTGAATGTATTCCATTTCAAGTCCAATATGAAAAAACATACTCAGGAAATGAGATACAAGAAATTGTTAATACTTCTCCTTGGGAAATAAGTTGGATAGCACAACAGGGTGATGTTATTTATTTTAAAGTTAAAGACCCTACTTCTGGCGGGCAAGGAGGAGCTAGTTATCCAGGAGGTATTACAAAATTAGTCGACATGAAGATTGTCTATAAAGATGAAATTATTGCTTCACAGCAGCAGCATTTTACTCACACTAACGATGGATGTCATATTTATTCCACTACAGTTCCGTAACTCCTCTTAGCACATGATATATGTCGATTTATACTATATAGTTCAACTATTTTTATTGATTCGAAACCTTTATTGATTTTCTTGCGTAGTAAATACCAACTAAAAATTTACGCATATACCAAACATTTACTTTTTTATTAATCTTAAAATTATTTTTTATGAAAAAGTTAATGCTATGTTCAATCCTTTCAATTCTATTTTTTAACTCTTACTCACAAGATACGACCTGCACGTACTTTTCAGCAAAAGAAGTATATGAATTTGATTACCAAATGGACACAATTTTATATTGGGAAGAACAAACTACTAAATTCTTTGAAATTGAAATTAAATATGGCAATGTTTTATGCTTGGACTTAAGTGACCACAAGAAAAGATTTAGAAAAGTAATTACTGAATATTTTGATGGTGAAGTAACGGAGCAGTTTTTAGATAGTCAAGATGAGGTATACTTCTCTCCAAGAGGAGCTGTAAAGATATCAGTTGGAAGACCTACAATATTTAAAATATAAATTATGAGATATTTAACATTATACAGTTTATTTACAGCCTTTGCTTTAAATGCATATGCCCAGGACACGATTTGTACAATGATACAATCTGATAGAGTAATTGAGTTCAACTATTATACTAATAATGTGATAAATGTGGCACCAATAGAAGGAAGTTACTTTATAAATGTTAGAGAAGGGGAGGTATTAGTTTTGCACCTATATGATAAGATTGATGCGCTTAGAGATATCATCACAACATTTCCTGATAATTCACAGTTACATGATACATTTAATAGTAAAAGTAATATTTATTATAGTCCTTTAGGGCCTGTCATAGTTGAAATTAAAAAACCAAAAATATTGAAAATATAAATTATGAGATATCTGTTATGTATACTATTATCTATGCCAATTATCAGCTATTCACAAGCTGATCAGCTAAGAGCTGTTATAATTGTTGGTGATCTACAAGATGGTACTGTTTCAGCAATTAAAGAGATGGAAGAGATTCATTCGTTCTTTAAAAGTAAGAATGTGATAGTCAATACTTTTTATCATCCTAAAACAAGTTGGAAAGATATAGTTAGCGCATCAAAAGATGCTAGTTTTTTTGTGTATAGTGGGCATGGTATGAGCTGGCCAGATGGAAAGTATGGTGGTTTAGATTTAGATGATGCTATTTCAAGTGAAGATATCATGAATGATTTACAGCTTAAATCTAACGCTATAATTATTTTTAAATCTGTTTGTGGGGGTGCCGGATCATCTGCTAGTGATTACGGTGATATTGGTATAAAAAAGGCCATAGAAAGAGTTTTAGATTATTCCAAACCATTCCTCAGTATTGGCGCTTCTGCTTATTATGCTAATAATTTTGGTGATGGGTGTTTGTCTTTTCTTAATGATTTCTTTGAAGGTAAAACAATGAAAGAATGTTTTGATAATTCAATTGGCTGGTCGGCAAAACTTGAAGTGGATCAGAATTATAAATATGATAGAAGTAAAAGTATAGGAGTCGCTAGTTCTGATTGGGGAGGTACAGTTACAAAAACATCATATATAAATGGAGTAAAGTCAGTTAGAGAGGTTCCTGCTACTAAGGATTATGATATTGCATATGTAGCTAATCCTAAATTTAGTATATCTACTTTGAAAAGCAAATAATCTTTCTTTATTTGCTTTGTATTTCTAATGTATAAATAGCGGGGACTATTCTCTATCTTTTAGATTCAAAATTTTTACTAAAAAACGAATCAATTTTATTAGAAATAATAAGTTCCGGGTTCTTTGATTTAGAAAGATTTGTACTGTTTATTTTATTTCCATTGTGTAAAAAAGTATTTTCTGATTTTTTCCAAGACACTTTACCTTCATCAATCAATTGATATCGCCACATAATCTTAATCAAATATTTTAAGGTTAATTGTGAATCTCTCCAGTTGATTTTAGTTGTAAATTTTTCTCCGCTAATAGCTTTGCTAAAAACATTATATGAAGTGTCTTCAATAAAGTGATGTTTCCCAAATTTTGTTGTGTTTAGGAAATTGTATATTTTCTTAAGTTGTTTTTCAGAACCGTTAAAATGATAATATTTCTGTTTACTATTAAGTAAAATTGGTTTTACATACTCAATAGCAGAATGTTTGTACTTCGTTTGCTAGTTTCAAAAAGCTATCATATCCAGAATATTTTTTCTTATTCATATTTTCATTTTGTCAGACAATAATATGCAAAATGATTGAAATCAAAAAAATGCTTAAATATATCAGGAGAGGAAAAAGTAGATTTGTTGGACCAATGTTGGGCCAAATGATTTTTGGACATAAAAAAAGAGAGCAAATAAGCTCTCTTTTATCTAGTAGCGGGGACAGGACTCGAACCTGCGACCTTTGGG
>Ga0206677_10001683_pt1 | contig 20212 bp, 15 predicted proteins | sample M130m12015metaG_FD_155475 | JGI IMG/M metagenome (GOLD analysis project Ga0206677, IMG submission 155475) | Ammonia-oxidizing marine archaeal communities from Monterey Bay, California, United States - M1 30m 12015 | ecosystem: Environmental > Aquatic > Marine > Intertidal zone | place: USA...
ATGCCTCGCCCAATCTGAATGACCAATCGCCACTCGTCCGACACCAACAAAGTGAGCGCCCTCGTCCATGACAAATTGTGCGTCCTTCGCCGACCAGACACCACCTGTAGAAATGAGAGGAAAGTCATCGGGCAACGTATCAGCAAAGCGTTTGGTCATCAGTCGATCGTCTGCATCGTCGACCTCTTGGAAGACGTCCCAGCATGAGATGTGAAGCCCATCAACATCCGCTTTCACAAGGTCTTGAGCCAACTGAAGGCTTTCTTCCAGATGAATGCCCATCTTCTCAATCAAAGGCGAAATGCGGACGAACACCAGAAAGTTCGGTGAAGTTCTTGCCCGAACCGCTTCGATGATGGCCCACAAGAAGCGCCTGCGTGCCTCGTACGAGCCGCCCCATTCATCCTGTCTGCGGTTTGTTTCTGTGCCGAGAAATTGACAGATGAGGTACGAATGTGCCCCGTGTAATTCAACCCCGTCAAACCCAGCTTGTTCACAACGAACGGCTGCATCGGCAAATGCTTCGACCATTTCATCAACTTCTAATGATGACAAGGCCCGGGTTGACCCGTCCATGCCCGCCTCCGTGTTGACGCTCGCTGAAACTGGTTGAACACCGTTGATGGATTGTGGAGCCCGCATGCCACCGTGGAAGATTTGGACGAGGCTGAGTGCACCGTGAGCGCGCAATCCTTCTGCCATTTTTGTCAAGCCAGGCAATTGATGATCGCCCCATACACCCATTTCCCCATCCCAGCCACGCCCGGTTTCGGTGACGTTGGCTGCCGCCGTGGTGACAATTCCGAAGCCACCTTTGGCCCGCATGGTCAGCCAGTGAATCTCTTCATCCGATAAGGAGCCATCTTCGTGGCTCTGTTTGTTGGTCATGGCAGCAAGCACACAACGGTTCGCCACTGCAATGCCTGTTCGGGGCAACACGAACGGTTCAGAGGAGACTGCCATGTGGCGTATCCCTCACTCTGATTCTTGACCGTTGCTGTTGTTCTGTGGTTTGGCGGCGGGGAAGAGGTTATCCAGCCACTTTGGCGACCACCAGTTCCACTTGCCCATCAAGCGCATGGTCGCTGGAACCACAAGGGCTCGGACGACGGTTGCATCAAGCAAGATTGCCAAGGCAAGACCAAGGCCAATTTGCTTCAAGATAATGATTGAAGACAGCCCGAAGGTGCTGAAAACAACCACCATGATCGCAGCAGCACCGGTGATGAGCCTGCCCGTCTTTTGGAGTCCGTTGGCCACAGCAAGTGTGTTATCGCCCGTGCGTTCCCATTCTTCGTGAATACGGGAGAGCATCAGCACTTCATAGTCCATCGATAACCCGAAGACAATACAGAACATGATGACTGGATTGGTTGATTCAATTGGTTGGGGTGTGAAGTTAAGCAATTCAGCACCATAACCCCATTGGAAGACAAAGACAAGCATACCGAAGGATGCAGATATCGATAGAACGTTCATAATGATCGCCTTAATTGGAATCACGATGCTGCGTACCTGAATGAAGATTAGCACGATGGTTGCGATCAAGATGAACGCCAGTGCAATCGGGAGGTTGTCTTGAATCGCCCACAAGGTGTCCAAACTCAGCGCAGCAAAACCAGCAACATTCATCGATGCGTCGTCACCGGTGACGAGGGTGTCAGTAAATTCATCCCGGTCTTCTCGGAGGTCTGCGACGTATTCGTGGCTCTGTACGCTGTTGCTCGGCCCATCGATTGCCAAAACGACATAGGTGACGTCACCAGCAACAAACTGCTCACGCAAGTACTCACGGGTTGCGTTTTGTTCAGGGGTGAGGTATTCTGAAGGCGTGGTCCAATACTGGACAACCGTTGATTCATTCATGCCCATTTGAGGTAAAGCATAGCCAAAGGCCTCAGTGATGCGTTCATCATCAATCTGCGACACCATCCATTGATGCATGGCGCGGAGGTTGCTCTCGTTGAGCGGGTCCGTCCCATCGAAGTCAATCACGACAAGGGCTGCGTTCGAAGTGCTCTTTGGCCAAATCTCGTCGATTCTATCAAGCCCAAGGCGAGATTCATCGTCCGGGGGCAATGCGTCACGGTTGGCGAGCGAAAACTCGGCTTGGAAGAAGGGAAGGCCTGCTCCGAGCAGAATGATGAGCGTTGGAATGAGAACGGCCCATGGTCGGTCCATCACGGTGTTGGCGATTTTGGCCCAAACGCCTTCTCCATCATCGTTGGTTTCGATTTTGAAAGAAAAAGGAAGCCTCCAACCCCAGTTAATATTTCGACCAAGCATTGCGAGGGCAGCTGGTAAGACAACCAACGAGTAGATCATGGCAATGGTGACCGCCAACGTCCCACCAATGCCCAGACTTGGGAGGCTTGTGTTGGTGAAGAACAGCATGCCCATCAAACCAATTGCTACCGTGATGCCGCTGAAGAAAACTGCCTTGCCTGCGGTTGCCACACTCATGGCGGTGGCGGTTCGAATGTCATCAGGATGGCGCGAAATTTCCTCTCGGAAGCGATTTACCATGAACAAAGAATAATCTATAGAAACGCCGATTCCAATCAATGAAATGATATTGAGAGCGTATTGGGTCACATCTGTTACGTTTGACAACCAGATGGTCACACCAATGGCCGACAACACAGTGAGGACACCGACGCCAACTGGAAGAAGCGCAGCGAGGAGGGTGCCAAAGACAATGGCCAGGATGATTAACGAAAGCGGTCCAGAAATAATTTCGGCCTTAATCAGGTCTTCCTCAATGCGGTGATCAAAGGTGTACTCAATGGCCATGCCGTCGGTCCGCCACGCATCAAAGGCTTTGTCCATCTGGATCGAATCTGCGTTCTCACCGTAGAGGGCTTTGGCATCTTTTCGAGACAAGTCCATGACAACTCTGTTTTGTGCCCAGAACCCATCATCACGTTCGGCGGTGACCTCGGAGCGTTCGTCGTCCAATGTGTCCCAAGAATATTCCACCGTTACATCCGGCAGGGCTGCAAACACGGCAAGTGCATCGATGACCTCCTGTTGCCAAAGCTCGGAGGTATCATTGAGCGTTGGATGATGCACAAGCAAAACGAAGCCTTGGGAAGTCTCGACGTTGCCCGTACCGAAGGCACTGTCTTTGATCGAAAGGGCATCAACAGATTCGAGGTCACCCTCTCCCCAAGACTCCGCCCAATCTGCACCCATGCCGATAAGGGAGGCCATTGCAAAACAAGCCAAAAGACCCATTGCGAGCACTTTTCGCCTGTGATCGTGAGTGAATCCACCCATCTTGTAAAAGAAGCGGCCTTCAAACAAGGAGGAGTCGGTTGACGATTCCATAACCGCCGGGGGTAAAATTCACTTTATGAAAGAATGTTTTCTCGCCGCTGGAGTTACTAGATGTTGTATTCGTAACCGATTCAGCAGATGACTCCTTTGAGGGAGCGTCTGCTTCGGAATACCCCGTGGAAGGATAATAAATCTGACTTGGAAGGGTGTCCTTGTGGAGCGCGAAGGGGAGGTTTGGGGCCGTCACACCATCTTGCACAACGGTGGCAAGGTACTCTTCCTTCTCTGCGGAATGCTGTGGCTCTACCGCCATGATCTGAACCCTGTGAATTCCATCATTATGGTCGTGCTCTTCTTTCGATTAGCGGCGTACGGTGTTGCTAAAACTTCCCTCTACTCAAAGAAAGAATTGGAGCGATCGAGCCCCAGTTTGCCTCGCCGAGCAAAAATCTACTCCACTTTGATTGCCTTGAGCATCGTTTTTCTTTTGCTTTCTACGGCAACCTATGTGTTCTTTTCCGAACAGGTCGGCGGGAACCCTGGATCCTATGATTCTGAACACTTCTACGACGGCGCCTTTCACAACCTCAAACAGCCAGATGATTCAGGCGGTTCCTTCTTTGGAACAATGGCTGGATACATGATAGATGATGGAAGCAGAACACCGAGCAGTGTTCTCCCAACCATCGAATTTGAACCAATTGAATTGAACGATGACGACGTGAGCATCACGTGGTTCGGCCATTCCTCGCTTCTCATTCAGAGCCCGAACACAAGCGTGCTGATTGACCCTGTGTTTGGTGAAGACAATACAGACCCTCTGTTTTTGGGACCCAAACCCTTTGACTACGAGCACACCTACGAACTCGAAGATCTGCCCGAAATTGATGTTGTTCTCATCTCGCATGACCACTATGATCACTTGGATATGGACGCCGTCAAGCATCTTTCGACATCACAATTTCTCGTGCCCCTTGGCGTGGAGGCACACCTCATTGAGTGGGGCATCCCTTCAACCAGCATTCAGGAGTTCGATTGGTACCAAGAAGAGAACATAACCGATGACCTGAATGTTGTGTTCACGCCGTCTCAACACTTTAGCGGCCGTGGCATCAATCCAGATAACACGCTTTGGGGTTCGTGGGCCATCTTCCTCAACGGGCATGCTCTTTTCTTTAGTGGAGATGGTGGATATTCCGATGAATTTGTAGAGATTGGTCAACGATATGGCCCATTTGAAATCGCTTTCATCGAAGCTGGACAGTATGACGAGGCTTGGGCTGATGTTCACATGTTTCCAGACCAAACCGTGCAGGCTGCAATCGATTTGAACACAGCGACCTTGCTTCCAATCCATAACACCAAATTTGTTCTCGCCCTTCACGGATGGGATGAACCACTGGAAGATGTGACTGCAGAAGGCGAGAAGCGGAACCAGTCCGTGACGACGCCGATGATTGGGCAAACATTCCTTCTCGGTGAGGAAATGCCTGAACACATGTGGTGGCGAAATGTATCTGTCTACGAACCTCCGTTTCTCAAACGAAGCCCAATCGTCGGAATGGCGATGTATGCATCGATGATTCTTGCTGTCGTCATGGTTCGCAACACCTCGACAACGGCTAAAGCGCGTGTCGAAGTCACATACGAGGATTGAAAGCAACCTGACTCCACACCCCATCATGGAACGAGCGCTGTTAGGCGGAGGATGCTTTTGGTGCACAGAAGGCGCCTTCAAAGGAATACATGGGGTTGAATCCGCTCTTCCCGCCTACGCCGGCGGGTTTGATCCAAACCCTCGTTACGAGCCTGTCTGCTCCGGAACCACCGGCCATGCTGAAATCGTTGAGGTCGTCTTCGACCCCAGCATTGTCCCTTTTGACACGCTCCTCGAAGTGTTCTTCACCGTTCACGACCCAACTCAACTTAACCGACAAGGCAACGACATTGGTACGCAATACCGAAGTTGCATCATGCCAACAACAGCTGAACAAGGCGACATTGCCCGAAGAGTCATCGATGAGATGCAACCATTGTTTGATGCTGACATCGTCACAACCATCGAAGAGCCAACGCATTTCACCATTGCTGAAGCCTATCATCACGACTACTATGCTCGTAACCCCGCACAAGGTTACTGCATGGCTGTTGTCGGACCAAAAATTAGCAAGGTTCGCGCCAAGCACGCCCATCTTTACACAGCGTGATGTTGAAAGGGCGGCTTTGCCACCCACGACACATGGTGAACAACGTTCCTCGCCCACCCACCCCAGTAAATGAACCAGTTCTTGGCTACCTGCCAGGCAGTCCTGAGCGTGCTGCGCTCAAATTGGAACTTGACCGACAGTCTTCAGAAGTCATCGAAATCCCATGCATCATCAACGGCAAGGAAGTCTTCACAGGCGATGTTGTTGAACAAGTCATGCCTCACGATCACAGCCACGTCATCGCTCGAGTTCACATGGCAACCAAGGCGAACGTCGAAGAAGCGATTCAAGCATCCCTTGATGCCCATGACATGTGGTCCACCATGCCGTGGGAAGCTCGCGCAGCGATTTTCCTCAAAGCCAGCGAATTGCTTCGTGGCGAATACCGCGCCAAGATCAACGCCAGCACCATGCTCAATCAATCAAAGACCTGCCACCAAGCAGAAATCGATTCAGCCTGCGAATTGATTGACTTCTGGCGCTTCAACGCAGACTACTGCCGTCAAATCTACGAAGATCTGCAACCACCCGTTTCTCCATCGAGCATGTGGAACTCAAGCGAAGTTCGCCCGCTTGAAGGCTTCATTTTCTCGGTAACGCCGTTCAACTTCTCCAGCATTGCGGCAAACCTCCCCTCCAGCACCGCCATCATGGGCAACACTGGTGTTTGGAAGCCGAGCCGAAATTCGTATGTTTCGAATTACCTCTTGATGCGCTTGATGATGGACGCTGGCCTCCCTGCTGGTGTCATCAACTTCATTCCAGGGAAAGCAAGCATGGTTGGCGACACGGTGCTTGCCCACCCAATGCTTGCCGGCATTCACTTCACAGGCTCGACCTCGGTCTTCCGAAAAATGTGGCGAGATGTGGCAAACAACCTCGAAACCTATCGTTCCTACCCTCGTGTGGTTGGCGAAACTGGTGGCAAGGACTTCATCGTCGCTCACCCCGATTGTGACGAGCGAGCCCTCGTCGTTGCGCTTCTGCGAGGATCCTTTGAGTTCCAAGGCCAGAAGTGCAGCGCAGCCAGCCGTGCCTACATCCCTGCATCCGTGTGGGGACGCATCAAGGACGAATACTGTGCCGAAGTCGGAAAAATCACCATCGGTGACCCTCGTGATTTCACCAACTTCATGTCTGCAGTCATCGACAAGAAATCCTTCGACAACATCTGCGGTTACATCGATCGAGCTAAAGCCGACCCAGGTTGCGAGATTGTGACCGGAGGCGGCTACGATGGTTCGAAGGGCTACTTCATCGAACCAACAACCATTGTCTGCAGCGATGCGCACTATGAATCAATGTCTGAGGAAATCTTCGGACCTGTGATGTCAATCCACATTTACCCTGATGACGAATTCGAAGCGACCCTCGCAACCTGCGATGCCACCTCTGAATACGCATTGACCGGATCAATTTTTGCGACCAAGCGGGAAGATGTTCTGACAGCCATGAAGGCCCTTCGTTACGCATCCGGAAACTTCTACATCAACGACAAGCCAACCGGCGCTGTTGTTGGCCAGCAGCCATTCGGCGGCGCACGTGGAAGTGGAACTAACGACAAGGCAGGCTCACCGCTCAACTTGCTTCGCTGGGTCTCACCCCGCTCCATCAAGGAAACTTTTGCACCACCCCACGAATGGGGCTATGGCTTCCTTAGCGAGTGATTGCTTACTTCTTGCGCTGGACGTTGTTCACTGATGCCGTCAGGACTTTTGCTGGATAGCGGGCGCTGACAAGAGAGATCAGCCACCATCCAATGCTGAGCACGGGTGTGGCCACCAAACAAGTCAATCCAAACCACATCGCAATGTTCCCTGTCGTTGCCTCCCAGGCCCAAAGCGCAACTGCAATGGTGGCCACTAAGAAGAACAGACGGGCCGCTTCACTCGGCGTCGACCATCCACGGTGATCGGTGCGCGGAGCGAAGAATGATGCCATCAGCGACATAGTGTTCGCTCTGTTGTTTTCTTCTTGAAGGCGTGTTTATTTCAACGGCAACCGCCGGTGGATTGATGTGGGAGGGAATGGAGCCTCAACCCCGCAATGATGAATGCTTTCAGCCGACTGCTGATTTGTTTTAGTGACGAGTGATGGGCGAACTGAGCGGGACCCAGTCGGGTAAGCATTGAAAGCAATGCGACCTATCTACGACCATGCAAGGCGTGCCGCTCGTACCGCTCTCGCCTGCACCCGCCGACCTCGTCTTAGCGCACACCTCCAAACCGTGGAAGACCGTTCGTTCTATGCTTGGGCTTGTCGGGTTGCTCTTTCTCGTCACTAACATGGCGCCGCTTTTCCTTGCTGGGCTCATTGATGCCGATTTCAACGGCACGTTAGGGCCAAGCGACCCTTGGCTCATTTTTGCAAGTTCATTGTGCTCCATCCCCGTGCTTGCCCTCATGGCTTTCCTTCGCAGACCTCGCCTCACGCACCTCGTGCGCGCCATCCCCCACCCAAGCGGCAGTATGGTTCACATGATGAGTCAAGACGATGTTTTACAATCCCCACAACCGATTCAAGTGGTTCACCATGTTGTGCATGACTCTGCCCCGTTAGAAATGCCATCACGAAAGGCGCTGTGGTGGTTGTTTTTTGGTGGCGTTTTTGCCTCATGCATCTGCCTGTTCCCCGTCCTAATCCTTGGTTTTACACCACTTACGGTACTGTTGTTCATTGCGGTGGCTATACCGGCCTATCTGATTGGTTTTTCTACCCCAGTGTTCGCATGGTGGTCCACACTCACGCACTACTTTGGATTGCAGACCTCACGCCGCTTGGCAGAATGGATGCTGATTGCAGGGATGGTTTCGACGGTCCCAGCCATCATGATCAATTCCAACATTTCACCGGTGATCATTGACTTTCTGGGCTTAAGCATGGCCAGCGAAACAAGCCTTGGCTACGGATTGATTTTGATGGTCTCTGCGCCAGTGGGGGAAGAATTGTGCAAAGCCGCTGCCGTCTATGCACTCGCTCGGTTCATCGATTCACCGCGCCGTGGGTTCCAAATTGGATTCACAGTGGGTCTCGGGTTTGCTTTGCTGGAGAACATGACCTACATTTTGTCAACCTTTGGAGCCCTTGAAGCGAGTTCAATCACCTTCGGATTTACTTCCATCATTAGGGGCATCGGTAGCATACCTGGTCACGGCGTTTGGACAGGAATTTCTGGTTACGCCATCGGCTGCCATCTTACCTTGCGACGACCAGCACCGCTTCTTCACCTCGAGCCAAAGAAGGAGGCAACATCTGAAGTCAAGCAGTGGATGTTAGTTGACAAAAAAAGCGGTCAAGTGTTGTCTGCATCAGGCACACCTCAACCCCCTATTATGATCCCAAGGTGGTTGTGCAGTTCCCCACAGAACGGCATCCAGCTGCCCACCACACCGCTGATGGGCATTGGCCTTGCCATCCTCGGCCATGCGCTTTGGAACGGAAGCTCTTGGGGCATCGGCCTTCTCACCGCCAACATTCATTGGGCCGCCCAATTCCTCCTCATCTTTGGGTGGATCTTTTTCCTGATTTTCGCCTTATGGCAGGTCTCAAGGCGGATTCTGGCCTCTGTTTTACTTGATTACGCCTACTGAGAATACTCACTGAAAACAACAAAAAACGCAATCGCAATAGGGAAAGCACCTTTGAGGTGGTGGACGCCCGATTCGACTTGAGGGAATGCTATGGACGTGTTCACGGCGGGGCCAAATCAAGGCAATGTCCTTGTGACTGCTGTGATTATTCTTGGCCTTGTCATCGTCTCATCACGAGCAAAAATGCTTGACCGAGCGGGCGTCTTTGCTGCTGCAATCCTCGGGCTCGGCGTCGGTGTGCTCGGCCATTGGACGTGGTTGCTGATTCTCCTGGGGTTCTTACTCTCTGCTCACAAAGCGACAAAATGGCGCTTTGATGAGAAACTTGAACGCGGCATGTCCGAGTCCGACGATGGGCATCGAAGTTACGACAACGTCATCGCAAACGGAGGCCTTCCCGGCATCGTCGCCATCTTCGCCTTTGTCACAGAAGAGTGGGAGACTGGACTTTGGATGTTCAGCGCTGCAGTAGCGGTTGCTGCATCAGATACGTTTGCCAGTGAAATTGGCTGCATGGATGACAATGTACGCATGATCACGACCTTCAAACGATGTGATGCTGGAATCAATGGTGGGTTTTCACCAAGTGGGCAAATCGCTGCACTTGTTGGATCTGGCCTCATCGGCCTGCTTAGTTTCCCTGCATGGTACCTCACGACGGGTACGACTGACATTCAGATTGGCCTCACCCTTAGTGGCGCAGTGATTGTCATTGGGTGGCTAGGGTGCCAAATGGACAGCCTTCTCGGAGCAGTGCTTGAGAACCGAGGCTTCCTCACAAAGGGTGGCGTCAATGGAATTTCCATCACCTTCGGATTCATGCTGATGAGTTTCTTTGTCAATTACCTCGTGGTTTGAGGCAATAGGGCGAATCACTTCGGCCATTGTCTTCATGAACCACAACCGATTCGTCTCTTCATGCGCAAGCGCTTCGCAGCCATGGCTTTACTGGCGCTGCTGGCATGCATGACCCTTGGAGGCTTCGCAAGCGCTGCAGAAGACCCTGTGTATAATCCGGGGTACATTGATTGGGAAATTGACCCAATGGAACGACTCTTTGTCGAAGGTTTGGATACGGAAGAAGCCGTGCTTCAGCGAGGCCGAACCGATAACGCCGTGGGCGGATTTTCGTTTAACGCTGGGGCAGGTCCTACCCCCGTTTTCACGATATCCAGCCCCCCAATCCAGCAACCGATCAACGCAACAGTGAACATGAGCGTGTTCTTTTCAGTCTTCATCGAAACGGGACCTCTGTCCCATGAGTCATGCACGCGACAGCCGGCCATAATTGACAGAACCACGACGTTGACCTATTCGGTTGATGCTGGCGGCGTACCAATCTATGATGCTGTCGTGACACAAACGGTCGATACAGCCATTTCGAATGCAGCAATGAACTTCAGCGGCGAAACACAAGAAGCGTTCATCAGCATGCAAGTAGGTGACGTGTTCACACTCTCATTGACCGCAGAAAACAATTGTGCAAACACGGTCATGAGAGTTCAATGGGGCGCCTTTGAGCAAAACAGCGGCGGCATCATCATCAAAGGAGATCTCTACGAACCTAAGGCGAGAATCACCATCGACGATGAACGACGAGCTCACATCGAAGTCGAACCTTTGTTCCCTTGGGGTGAAGACGACGTCAAATCCGTGAAGTGGGAAATTTGGGGCCCGCTTGGATCGGATGAGCGCCTCGTTCGAAGTCCAGATTACCTCATGGAGGAATCAACAGGTCGGATTCGTATCGACCGTCCAATGGAGGGAAACCAAACCAGTTGGGCATGGTCAGGTGTTGAAAAATTAGGCCTTGGTGAAGCAAACCTACAGGTGTGCATCCAAACCATTTCGGGCGACTTGAACAGTGATTGCCACGCTTTCGGAATCGTCCGCTTTGAAGTCGAGCCAGCAGACAAGGGCTTTGCTAACGCTGCAATCATCCTTACGCTCACCACTGTCGGTGCTCTCTTTGCCTATTCCTACTCCTTGTTTAGGGCTGATGATTTGCCCCCGCTCCCAATCTTGGTTGCCTTGGTGCTTCTTGCCATTTTTGTGATTCCAACAGCTTGGGGTCAGGCCAACTTAGGGTCCGATGCAAGCATCGGGGAAAATGCCCGAGTGTATGACGGGGAATTGTATGACACGATGGGCAACACGGTCATGGTCTCTGATTATCTCGAAGGGAACAAAGCAATCGTCGTTGCTATAACCCTTCCAGGCTCAGAAAACTCAATTCAACAAGCCATTGAACTGAATAAAACGCTTGACACAAAAAGCGATGAAATTGCTGTGATTCAAGTGGTCACGGGAATGGATGCAAGAATGTCGGACGCTGCATCCCTCAAACAACGCCTCAATGCATCATGGCCGATCCTCTTGGATGAAGAAGGAGTCTTTGCAAACAGCCTACCGACAGGTGTCGCTGATGCAGTGTTGGTGATCGACCCGAGCATGCGAGTGACCCATTCCGAAGGGCCCTCAGCGTCGCGTGAAAACCTTGAATCAGCCATCGACGATGTGTCGACAGGTGGTGGACAATCCTTCATGCAATACTTTGGCCTCTTGTTTGGCCCAGGCCTCTTCTTGTTCTTCATGGCCCTTCCTCGCGCGGAAGTAACCGAACCTGAAACGCCGCTCCCACCGGGTACCTTGTGGGCATCGATTGCTGCTGCAGGTGGCGTCGGTGTGCTTCTGGTGAACATACCAGCAATCATTGCTACGCTCGCCCCAGTCAGCAGCAACTTGCTGTTCTGGTTTGACATCGTTATGCTGCTTTGGATGGTTGAGATGTGCATTGTTACAGCACGAAAAGGCGCACCAATCGAAGCACAGATCGCTGGACGCGCCCTTCACAGGCTCTTCCCACAAGCCTTCCGAGAGTGGCGAGAACTCGAAGACATGCAACGAGATGTGCTGCTTGGAGTTTGGCTCGGTTGGTTCGGATGGCTCGCCTTCCCAGCCTTATTCCCACAGGGCGTTGCATCCTCGATGTTGAGCGGTGCGTTTGGAATCGGCTTTGGCTTGTTTTACTTGTTTTGGCTCGCTTTATTTGCAGGCCTTGTCGTTCTCATGATTCGATTCATCGCCTCCTGGGGTGGATCCATTTCGAGGGTGTTTGGAGAATTTGGTGCTGAAGTCTTTGCTCAATTCATCGGATGGTGTTTGCTTCCAATCGCCCTTTGGGTCACCGTTGATGGCTTGATTACAGCCTCACAACTTGGATTGTTCTGACCAAAGGCTTGACCACCCTTGACGGTTCTCGACAAGGCATGCACCACCACACCCCAAGTTGGAGTCGTACGCAACGTGACCTGTTTTTGAAATGCCCAACGGCTTGGGTCCGGGCCTATGGTTCGTCCTCCAAAGCACGCCTTGCTTCCAGCGTTGGACATGTCAAACCGTGGAACCTTCTCTTGAGATCACTAAAAGCAACCGTGATTGAACAACTGGAGGCATTACGCAACGGGACTGAGTGGACACAAGAAGTGGCACAACGCTCGTTACGATTACGATTTCAGGATTCGCTGAGGTCCACCTCAAATCGGATGCCTCACCCTCAATTCGAAGCAATGCTCATCGTGGCCAACCATCGAATGAAATTGCTATGGAGAACAGATGTCTTGGTCCAATTGAAGCGAGGTATTCACCCTCAATGGTCCGTGTTAGATCGCATGGATTCGGAGCACATCGATGGAATTGATCTCTTTGCATCACCCGACTTGGCCATTCGAATTCAAGCAAAATGGCACCTCATTCGTCTTGACATGCAATCCAACGGAACGAACGCTTCAGAACATCTTGAGGCACTGGCCATGGTCATTTGGGCAACAGAACGAACCGGTTTACCAAACATACCCGCAATGTATGCGATCAGGACCATTGGTTGGCGAGGCGGTGCTTGGGTTCGCACCATCGTTGATGTCAACATCAAGGAAGTGGAAATGGCAAAGCGAATGATCGGTCATGATGTGGCTGAAATGAAGGCCTGCGTGGATGCTTCGAGGTACAACCTACAAGCCATACCACTTGCCAAGAACGCTGCTGAATGTGTGTCTTGTCGTTTCAAACCGGTTTGTTTAGGCAATGAAAGCCTCGAAATAAAGCGCAGAAAGCGAATCTTGGCGCTTGCTCGTTCCGGAATCTAGAGCAGGGAAACCAAGTCATTGAGCACTGAGGCGACATCAGACGCCTTTGTCACTCCGCTGGCTAGGAGGACGCCTTCTGCGCCGAGTTTGATGGCGGTTGCGACATCCTGCCCGTTTTTGACACCAGCTCCACACAGCACGCGGACATCTGGGTTAGTGGCTTTGACGACAGCGACTGTATCGCTGACGATTGAAGGGTCAGCAGTGGTAACTGAAATGTCGCCGCCAATCAATTCTGGTGGCTCGACGGCGATGAATGTGGGACCCATTTCTGCGAGGCTCTTTGCCTCCTCAAGATCGGCGGCACATCCACACACCGGGAAACGTTCTGGCAATTGGGGGAGCAAACGCTTCACATGGTCCATTTCGACCTTGTGCTCGGCGTGGTTGATGATGGTGCCTTGGGCACCACGATGGATCGCTGTTTTCGGTTCGAGCCAGCCAGTGAACCCACCTTGACCCACTGGATCAAGGTGCTGCGACCACACTTCAAGAGAAGGGGCTGCACGGCGAACGGCTTCCAAATCAAAGGCTGACACAACGGCGACCATTCGAGCAGGGCCGGTGCTGTGAGCCTCCATCGCAACAGCAAGCGTTTCCGCTGTTGCGCCTGATGCTGATGCGTACGTCTTGAAATTGACAACGATGAGCGGTTTGGTCATGCTTTGCCCACCATCGAGCACCATTTGACATCTTCCGTCCGTCGTGAATCAGGATTGGATGTTTGGCCACTGACCACCAGTTTGTTTGGTACCTGCAGGAACGATGGAATCGTGGTCGACAACGACGCCATCGAACTCCACGCCTGAACCGATCATTGCATTCCGTCCAACGAGGGAATTTTTGAGATGAGCCTGTGACCCAACCGTCGTACCTGAAAGCAATGTTGTTCGCTCAATTGTGCATGCGTCAAGACGAACATTCTGTTCAATCATTGAATCACTTACGGTTGCTGAGGGTGAAGATTGACCGTCTGCATACCATGAGGTGCCTTGGACTTGGCCGCGTTGGAATCGACCTTCGCGGATGCAACGTTGAACGCCATCCATCCAAGCATCTGGCGTTCCTGCATCGATGAAATAGCCCTCGAAAGGCAAGCCATTCAACAATTGGTCCTCGGCCAATTTAGGGAATACGTCTCGTTCTATAGAATGCCGCCCCTGTGGCATCCAATCAAACACATCATCTTCAAAAACATAGGAACCCGCATTGATTAAGTTCGAAAAGACTTCTTCTGGTTTTGGCTTTTCCAAAAATCGATTGATTTTATGATGTTCATCGACGCCCACAATGCCAAACCGAGTTGGATCTTCAACTTCCCAAAGCGCCAGCGTACCAACGCCCCCATTGTTTCGGTGCAGTTCAAGCATTGGCTCAATCTGAAGCGAGGAAACAATATCTCCGTTAAAGCAAGCAAAGGTACCACTTACCACGTCACGGCAATTCCCGAGTGCACCTCCGGTTCCAAGAGGTTCGTCTTCAGGGACAATCCTCACATCGAAATCAATGTCTTTTGATTTGAAATACGACTCAATGAGATCGACTTTGTAGCCACCGGCTACGATAACTTCGTCCACCATGTTTGTTGGCACCGCTTCCACAACTCGCTCGAGCAGCGTCAAATCTAACATTGGAAGCAGGGGTTTGGGGATTGCCTTTGTCCAAGGACGAAGACGTGAACCTACACCGCCTGCGAGAACCACGACTTGCATGGGCGTTCCTAACCTGCCCCAACCTATGAACACACCTCTCATTGAGGATGCTGAAGGCCGAGTCGCCCACAATGATTGCTGGCGAGGGAGGGAAAGTGTTCAAAGACGGGCATTAAGTGGACGACTCGGAGAGAACAATGAACATCCACGAATATCAAGGAAAAATGCTGCTTCGAGCCGCTGGTGTGCCCGTCCTCGAAGGTGTCCACTGCACCACTGTTGATGAAGCACTGAACGCTTACGACTCCCTTGGTAGCAAAGTCGTTGCTGTCAAGTCCCAAATCCATGCAGGTGGACGTGGAAAGGGCACTGTCTTCAATCCAGAAACAAAGGATGTCGTCATGGAAGGCGGCGTCAAAATCGCTTTCTCTAAGGACGAAGTGAACACGTACGCAACAAACATCCTTGGCAACCTTTTGGTCACCATTCAAACCGGGGATGAAGGAAAAATCGTCAACAACCTCTACATTGAGGCAGGCTGCGATATTGCACACGAATATTACCTCGCTTTGCTCGTTGACAGGGACACAAAGTCCGTCCTCATCATGGCCTCCACTGAAGGTGGCATGGACATCGAAGAAGTGGCTGAACACACACCAGAATTAATTCACAAAGTGGTTGTCGACGCAAACATTGGACTTCTCGGCTTCCAAAAGCGAGACCTTGGCATGGCGCTCGGTTTGAGCGGTGCTGCCTTGAAATCCTTCGGAAAGATGCTCTCTTCGATGTACACAATGTTCTGTGCGGAAGACTGTGCAATGGTGGAAATCAACCCCTTGGTCCGAACCGGAGCCGATGAGATGGTCGCCCTCGATGCAAAAGTTTCCTTTGACGAGAACGCTGAATTCCGTCATAAGAACTGGGACGACCTTCGTGACATTTCTGAAGAAGAAGACACCGAAATCCGAGCAAAGGAGACAGGTTTGTCGTATGTCAAACTCGATGGAAACATTGGCTGTCTTGTCAACGGAGCAGGGTTGGCAATGGCGACAATGGACGTCATCAAGCTCTACGGAGGCGAACCTGCAAACTTCCTCGACGTCGGCGGCGGTGCAAACGAAGAGCAGGTGAAAACTGCATTTTCAATCATCCTCGAAGATCCGAACGTCAAGGGAATTCTTGTCAACATCTTCGGTGGCATCATGCGCTGCGACATCATCGCACGGGGCGTCATCGCTGCAACTGAGGCACTGAGCCTCCAAGTTCCATTGGTGGTTCGACTTGCTGGAACCAACGTCGATGAAGGCAAAGCCATCCTTGCTGCATCGACCCTCAACATTCATCCGGCCGATGATTTGGCTGAAGGCGCTCAAAAGATTGTGGCGCTCATTGGAGGTGGACAATAATGGCAATTTGGATTGAAGAAGACGCAAAGGTCCTCGTGCAGGGCATCACTGGAAAGCAAGGCATGTTCCATGCAGACAAGATGGTCGAATACGGCACACACATTGTTGGAGGATGCACACCAGGAAAGGGCGGCCAGACCGTTGACTTGCAAGGAAAGCCATACCCGGTTTGGCACAGCATGACCGAAGCCATCACCGCCACAGATGCGGATGCAACCGTCATTTACGTCCCACCACCGTTTGCTGCAGAAGCGATCATGGAAGCAGCAGATGCTTTTGATTCCATCAAGGGCGAGGGCGTTATTGTCTGCATCACAGAAGGGATTCCAACCCTTGACATGGTCAAGGCTGTTGCTTACGTTGACAACCGCCCGGGTGTTCGACTGATTGGACCAAACTGCCCTGGAATCATTACCCCAGGAGCGACAGGCGGAGCCAAGATTGGTATCATGCCCGGTCACATCCACGCAAAGGGACGCATCGGTATTGTGTCGAAATCTGGAACCTTAACGTACGAAGCTGTTGCTCAAACCATGAGCATCGATGAAGGACAATCAACATGCGTCGGCATCGGTGGCGACCCAGTGAACGGCACTGGTTTCATCGAATGCTTGGCTGCCTTCGAAAACGATCCTCAAACTGAAGCCATCATCATGATTGGTGAAATTGGAGGAAATGCTGAACAGGAAGCGGCCGCATGGGCTGCAGAGAATGTCTCCAAGCCAATCGTTGGCTTCGTAGCAGGTGCAACCGCCCCTCCAGGAAAGCGCATGGGTCACGCAGGCGCCATCATTTCCGGAGGAAAAGGGACCGCAGAAGAGAAGTTCGAAGCATTCCGTCAGGCAGGCATCGCTTGTGCAATGGATCCATCCGAACTTGGCAAGGTCCTCCTTGAATCACTCAAGACTGCTGGCTTGCGATGAAGCCAATAACCTGCGCTGAGAAGCAAAGGTATGGCCAAAGTGCGGACCTTCGATTCAGAAGTTCTGCATGAGCATTACAAAAACACTGAGCCCCTTGAGTTGACGTGGCTTTCAAAACCATCGAGGCACCAATTTCGTTGGCGATGCACTGAGAATCGATGGCACACATCAAAGCGCCAAATCCGCAGTGGTGTTGTGTTGGCGAAAACCACCCAGCGCAACATACCCCGTGACATGTATGTCTCAACAAGTGCATGGCTCAATCCAGTCGACTTACCAAAAATCAAAGACACAAAATCACCCCACCCAATTCTCTTGGATCACCTCATTGTTTTCGACATTGACATCCCCCCATTTTCAAGGACGAATATGGAGAAAGCAAGAAAGGCAAGCGTCGAATTGTTGGACTGGGTGGAGAACAAGCATGACTTCGAAAGGGTTCATTTGGTGTTTTCAGGGAGCAAAGGCTTCCACCTTATTTTCCGGGAGAAAGATCGCAGTCTGTTTGGAATCGAAGATCCAAGAAAGAGAGAACATGCTGTAAGAGATGCCCGTAAATCCTTACTTGACGAGGTGATTACAGCCGGCCATCCTGTCGACAAAGGCATCACTGCAGACACAAGAAGAATCATCCGCCTCCCGGGTTCCATCCACGGTTCAACAGGTTGGAAATGCACAATCATCGATGAAAAACTTCTACGAACACCATTCAAGAAATGGATGAAAACACTCCCAAGGCACCCGGATTCGATCACAATGCCCCGTTGGGCAAGAGCGCCAAGAAAAAAGAAAAAGAAATCCAAACTGGCCAATAAAACGAAGCCGGAAGCGCTTGAACCTGCACCCCACACCTCACTCGAATTATCTTCTCATGTCCCTGGGACAAAAGACAGAAGCGCCATTATCGGTTGGTTACCTAAATCTTGGGGGAGCATCGAAAAAACTGTTGAAATTGCAATGATTCACGTGAACGAACGAAAACTGGGGCCTGCCTTCTTTTGGACGGACCAACGAGCGGTCTTGATGATGCTTCCTCGCGCCTTCCCAAGACCTCAAGCTGCAAAGATATGCAGAAAGATTGGCCTCAGAAGAACAGCCTTTTCAATCGAAACTGGCGAACACCACTGGGTCCGAATTTCACCAAGGCAATGGGATGACACAGGGTGGGAAGAGGACATTGAAGCCCTCGGTATCCTTGGCCAAGAAACCATGGATCAATGCGCAGCGCCGTGGTCTGCAGCCCACCTAGAGATGGCCAACCGGCTTGAACTACCCTTTGACATCGGTGTCCAAGACCGCTCAGGCGACCCTCTACCGGCAATTCGAGCGGTCCGCAGGAATTAATCGGAGAAGATTATATGCTGCCCCCACAAGGAGAAAGTGTTCCTAAGAGAGCCGAAAGGCGATGACCTGATGACGACTCGTCGGCATTGACCAGTACAAACACTGGCTGTGGCGCATGGGAACAGCGCCACAGCCGCTTTTTATCTCCAATACAGCCATGCTTAGCCCTGAAATGGCTGAAAGACTATGTGCTCAAGGCAAAATCTCGCAGTATGGTTCGAAGTGCTACGCGGGTTAATGGTGCACCATCTCTCGAATCAAACGAAGGTTTGTGACACCAATGAACATCTTTGGAACAATTATATTCATCTTTTTGGCTGGCGTTGCTGGCATATTCATTATTCTCGGCGTCACCTCTGACGTAGTCGTCATGCAAACAGAGGGGACAACGCTCGAGGGAACCACCTATGATGAATACCAAGGGAGTAGGGAAGAATGCGCTGAAATGGGTTACTATTATGACGAATATGGTGAAGAGTATGAGGAATGTAAAACTTACAGGACCGTGACCTACTATGTTTGCTCAGTTGATATGGATTTTAACTATACCTTAGCTGATGAACCTGAAGGAGAAATCTACCAGGGCGAGGACAAATTGCAATGGGGAGAGAGCAGTGGGTCATGCCTTGAGTCGATCAAGAATCAGTATCCAGTGAACGGAACGGTCACCCTCTATTACCTCTCAGATGATGTCACTGACGCAACCCTCGACAAACCCCTTGAGCCAAGTGGATTGTACTTGTGTTGTGGCATTTGCTTTGCCGTTCTTGCCCTCCCTGCAGGCATCTTCATGCTGACAAATCGTTCCAAAAACGCCGGACCAAAAACAGGCGGGATGCTCGGAAACTTTGGCCCTCAACGGGTATCGATGGCACCTCCGGTGAATTATCAACATCAGGGCCAAGCTGCGTATAATCCAAGCGCCCAACCGCCCAACACCAACGGCGTCAACGCTGGACACAGTGGCGGCGGCGGGTTTGGCGGCGGCGGTGGCATGCTCATGGCAGGAGGCATGGGGGTCGGTGCAGGTGCAACGTACGGTACCCCTTCACAACAAGCCCCACAGCGAGGGGGTACTTTCGGCGGAAGGTCACAACGGCGCAGTACGAAATCTCGCAACGCACATTCCCCTTCCCGCATTGATGGTTACAAGAAAGTCATGGCAAAGCTCAACATGTCAAAAGGTGTGGAAAATGTCTACGACGGGGAAAACATGCTGCGATCAAGTGGCTTCATGACCGCCCAAGCTGCGAACAAATTCATGGCCCATTCATATGTTCTGAAGACCCTCGGTCTCGCCGGAGGTGCAGGTGCAGCAGCCGGAGCAGGTGCCGCAGTCGTGGCTCAACAGGGCAACATGCTCAACCGCAATGTTCCAAATCCATCCGACCCATCAACCGGCCTACGCCCAGCCGGAAACAGCGATGATCGATTGCAGAAAATGCAAGAAGAGGCCGCTGCTTTCTTTGAATCAGCAAAGCCAAAGGTGGCGACGTCGACCACCAGTTCTCGACCTGTTGGCCAGGATGAAGAGGGCGTATGCGCCCACCCGACGTGCTCAACCGAAGTCTCCGCTTTTGATTTCAGATGCTTTGACTGCCGTCGAAGGTTCTGTTCAGCTCACAAAGGTATGACGTTCCAATGTGAGAGTTGTGCATCAAACTGA
>Ga0206677_10001685_pt1 | contig 20195 bp, 20 predicted proteins | sample M130m12015metaG_FD_155475 | JGI IMG/M metagenome (GOLD analysis project Ga0206677, IMG submission 155475) | Ammonia-oxidizing marine archaeal communities from Monterey Bay, California, United States - M1 30m 12015 | ecosystem: Environmental > Aquatic > Marine > Intertidal zone | place: USA...
TTAACTTCGGATTCCTTGGCTATTATTGCAGCTTGTTTTGCGGTAGAATGCCTTGTTTTTATTGCTAAATCTTCTTTATCAGATAAAAAAGTAGATTCATGATATAGTATATCGGATTTCTTAATAATTTCTACAATATCTGGTTTGTAAGAAGTGTCACTGCAATAGGCATAACTCATGGTTTTTTCAGGATCTAATGTAAGTAATGAGTTTTGTATAGTTTTTCCTGAAGAAAGTGTAAAGTCTCTTCCTGCTTTTAAATTATTATAATCACATACTTCAATTTCCTGAATTTTTTTTATTTCAGATATATTTAATTTTCTTGGGTTCTCTTTTTCTTTAAACAGAAACCCATTGGTGTAGACCCTGTGATGTAATGGAATTGTTCGTACTATAACTTTTTCGTCCTCAAAAATTAGTTCACTTTTTTTAGAGTTGAGTTCATGAAAAATCAAATCATATTTCACATAAGATTTAGAATACTTCAATTGTAAATTAATAACTTCTTTAATTCCTTTTGGTCCAAAAATATGTAATTCTTTTTCTCTGTTTAAGATGCCAAAAGTAGATATGAGACCAATTAAACCAAAGAAATGATCTCCGTGTAAATGAGAAATAAAAATATGATTAATTTTAGAAAATCCAACTTTATATTTTCTCATCTGACGCTGAGTTCCCTCACCACAATCAATCAAAAAATGTTTAGTATTTATTTCTAAATATTGTGCGGTAGGGTGTGCATTTACTCTTGGTGTTGCAGAATGACATCCAAGGATGGTTAACTCTATACTCATGATCTTATGAAATTTATAAAAGTCAATAGCTTTTTTTTCCTGTGGTCTCTAAAAGCCTAGATCTCTTTCTATAGCTTCCATTTCTAGAATATCTTTGGCTTCTTGAAGTGTTGGAGTGATATTTAAAACTTCAGGAAAATCATCAATATTTATTCTTTTTTGTATGATTACAAACGATTTGCCTTTTGCTTTTAAATTTGAGGCAGCTTTTAAAAAAAACGAAATTTTCTCTTCAACAATTATTATGTTCTCAGAAAGTTCTATTAATAAGTGATTAGAATTTATTTTGGGCAACTCTCGGGTAAATTCACTAAAAGAAGATTCTTCTACACAAATAAATGTATACTGATCATTTTCTACAATCTCAATCATTATCTTTTTATTTGTTGGGCAAGTAAATAAATTACGGCCATTCTTACTGCAACGCCGTTTTCTACTTGATTTAGAATGATTGATTGATCAGAATCAGCAACATCACTTGTAATTTCTACACCTCTATTAATTGGTCCAGGGTGCATAATGGTTATTTTCTTTCCAATCTTGTCTAAGATTTCATTATTAATTCCAAATAACTGAGTGTATTCTCTTGTAGATGGGAAATAGTTGATATCCATCCTTTCATGTTGTACTCTAAGAACGTTTGCAACATCGCACCACTCTAGTGCTTTTTTAATATTTGTTTCTACTTCAACACCAAGACTTGTAATATATTTAGGAATTAATGTTGTTGGTCCGCATACTTTTACTTCTGCTCCTTGAAGTTTGAGAGCAAAGATATTTGAAAGTGCAACTCTAGAGTGTAAAATGTCTCCAACAATTACAATCTTTTTTCCTTTTATAGTTCCTAATTTTTCTTTAATAGAATAGCTGTCTAACAAGGCTTGTGTTGGGTGTTCGTGAGTGCCATCACCAGCATTTATTATTTTAGCATTAACATGCTTAGATAGAAATACTCCAGCACCAACATTTGGGTGTCTCATGATAACAATATCAACTTTCATTGCTAAAATATTGTTAACAGTGTCTATTAATGTTTCACCTTTTTTTACAGATGACTGACTGGCAGAAAAATTAATAACATCTGCAGATAGTCTTTTCTCAGCTAACTCAAACGATAATTTTGTTCTGGTGCTATTTTCAAAAAATAGGTTAGCTATTGTAATGTCTCTTAGAGAAGGTACTTTTTTAATAGGTCTATTAATAACTTCTTTAAAATGATTTGCAGTTTCAAAAATAAGGTCGATGTCATTCTTGTTTAGGTATTTAATTCCCAATAAATGTTCTACACTTAACTGCTTCATAATTATTTGTTATCTATATAAATTGCATCTTTAGAATGTATTTCTTTCCAATGAACAATTACTTTTTCTTCATTAATTGCATCAACTTGCCGACCTTTATATGTTGGTTGTATGGGCAAATGTCTGCTAAACCTTCTGTCTATTAACACCAATAACTCTACATTTTCTGGTCTACCATAAGACTGAATGGCAGTTAATGCTGCTCTTACACTTCTTCCTGAGAACAAAACATCATCTATTAAAACAACATTTTTATTTTCTACTAGGAAATCTATTTGTGTATTAGTGGCCTCTAGTGGCTCATCTCTTCTTCTAAAATCATCTCTATAAAAAGTAATATCAAGAAGACCAAGGTGTATGTTTTTTATTTTGTAGACATTCGTTAAAATATGGGCCAATCTTTTTGCTAAAAAACTTCCTCTTGGCTGCAAGCCAATGAGAACTGTTTCTGAAAAATCATTATGATTTTCGATTAGCTGGCATGCTAACCGGTGAAGGATTATTTCAATTTCTTTTGAGTTTAGTAAAACTTTTTTGCTCATGAGAAATAGTTCAATTTAGCTTAAATACTAAAGTTCTGCAAAAATACTACAAAAAAAGTGATGCGCAAAATTTATAGCTTCAAATCAAAGTGCATACATTACTAGGATTGTTAATTAAATTGTTGAAAACAAAAGTAGACTTCTAAGCATACACTTGTAAGGAATGGTAAATTTATTATATAATTCAAATCACAAATGCACATGTCATTGTCTAAGTTTGAATCAATGCTAAAAACAAATAGCATTTATTTTTTTGATTTGGTAGAGTTTGAAGAAATTATTGTTCACTACCTAGATATAGGCAAGCACTCCCTTGCAAAAAAAGCCGTAAAACTTGGCTTAGAACAACATCCAACATCTGTTGATTTAAAACTGTTAGAGGTTGAAATCTTAATATTTGACAATAAACTAGAAAAAGCTTCACAGAAATTAAGAAGAATTGAGTTATTAGCTCCTAATAATGAAGAGGTGTACATTCAGAAAGCTACTATACTTTCTAAAAGAGGTAGTCATAAAGAATCAATTGAAAATCTAAAAATAGCTTTACTTCATGCAGATGACAAAGTAGACATATGGTCTATGATGGGAATGGAATATTTGTATCTAGATGATTTTGAAAAGGCACGATTAAGTTTTGCAAAATGTATAGATGTAGACTTTGAAGATTATTCTTCTTTATACAATGTTGTTTACTGCTTTGACATGCAGAAAAATCACGAAAAAGCAATTATTTTCTTAAATGCTTATTTAGACAAGAACCCATACAGTGAAGTTGCTTGGCATCAATTAGGACGTCAATATTTTGTATTGAAAAGATATAAAGAGGCCTTAACTTGTTTTGATTATGCGGTATTAATTGACGAATCATTTATTGGTGGATATCTCGAAAAAGCTAAAACATACGAACAGTTAGGTGAATTTGAGGATGCTATTAAAAACTACATGTTAACACTAGAGTTAGATGATCCAACAGCTTTTGCCTATGTGAGAATTGGAGAGTGTTATCAAAGACTAGGAAAGTTAGATTCTGCAATACGTTATTATAAAAAATCTGTACACGAAGATCCTTTTTTAGATAAAGGATGGATTTTATTAACCGAAGCTTTTTATGAACAAAAAGATTACCAAAAGTCATTATATTATATCTCTAAAGCTATAAAAATTGACGAGTACAATACTTTTTATTGGAGAAAATACTCAGATATAAACATCAAATTAAATTCTTATAAAGAAGGTATTAAAGGGCTCGAGAAATGTATAGAGCTCAATGACTGTTCTATAGAAATTTACATTGCATTGTCTGATGTACTGCTTTTTATAGGAGATTTTAATGATGCCGTTAAGGTATTAGTTTCAGCCCAAGAAACATATAAGGATGCCCCAGAAATTGAATATAGACTTTCAGGATTATCTTTTACACTTAATAATGAAGACAAAGCATTTACTCATTTTATTAATGGAATGAACCTAGATTATGAATATCACATAATTATGAAAGATCTTTTTCCTTTAGTATTTGTAAATTTAAAAGTTCAAGAACTGCTTTCCAACTATAAGAAAGCAATGGAATAAAAAAGTGTTGGATTAACTTCGATAATTTTAAGAAAGAAAAATTAAAAAAAAAAACAGTTTAGGCTTTTTTATTTACGAGTATATTTTCTCTTTTTCGACTATCTTCGTTGTAGAAAATAAATCAAATATGAAAAGATTATTAAAAGACTATATTGTTATTTCACTCAAAGGAATGGCTATGGGAGCTGCAGATGTTGTTCCTGGTGTTTCTGGAGGAACAATTGCTTTTATCTCAGGAATTTATGAAGAACTATTAAATTCTATAAGTAGCTTTAATTTTAATTTACTTAAGGTGTATAAAAAAGAGGGTTTTAAACAGGTTTGGAACACTGTTAATGGTTCCTTTTTGTTAGCTCTTTTTATAGGGATCTCTATTAGTGTTTTATCTTTAGCCAAGCTAATCGAAACCTTATTAGAAAATCATCCAATAGTAATTTGGTCTTTTTTCTTTGGTTTGGTGCTAGCCAGTATTATCTATATTGGTAAACAAATAACAACATGGACTATTGGTAGTATTTTATGTTTAATTTGGGGAGGTATCCTTGCGTTTTATATTACTACCTTAAATCCAATGGTGTCAGAAAATTCTTCTCCTTGGTTTTTATTTCTAGTAGGTATGATTGCTATTTGTGCGATGATTTTGCCTGGTATTTCGGGTTCCTTTATTTTGGTTCTTTTAGGTGCTTACAAACCTGTTTTAAATGCTCTTAATACAAGAGATTTTTTTAGTATTATTATTTTTATGCTTGGAGCAGTTGTAGGATTATTAACCTTTTCTAGAATTTTAAAGTGGTTGTTTTCTACTTATAAAAATTACACTTTGGCAACACTAACAGGTTTTATAATAGGTTCTTTAAACAAAATTTGGCCTTGGCAAGAAATAATTTCATGGAGAACTAATTCTAAAGGAATAGAAGTTCCATTAAGTACAACCAGTGTTTCCCCGTTTTCATTTGAAGGAGATCCTCAATTAATGACGGCTATTTTACTCGCAACAATTGGTTTTGGACTGATCTTATTATTAGAAAAATTAGCAGTAAAAAAAGATTAATGAAAAAAGAAAGAACCTTCATGGAAAAATTAATCCTTTTTTTAAAAGGATTAATTATGGGTGCAGCAAATAAAGTTCCAGGAGTTTCTGGTGGTACTGTGTCTTTTGTATTGGGTTTTTATGAAGAATTAATTTATTCATTTCAAAAAATAAATTTAAAAGCTCTAAAGCTATTCTTAAATGGTAGGTTTAGAAGTTTTTTTACATACACAAATTCACAATTTATTTTCATAGTAATCTCTGGAAGTATTTTTAGTTATTTTACTGTCTCTCTAGTATTAGATTTTTTCTTGCAAAACTTTGAACTCTATGTTTGGAGCTGGTTTTTTGGGATGATTATTGGATCTATTTACTACATTGGTAAAGATTTTGGTGATTGGAATTTTAAAAACTTTAGTTCTCTGGTTATTGGAGCTGTTGTTGGTTTAGGAATTAGTTTTTTAACTCCAGCAGGAGAAAACGATAACCTTTGGTTTGTCTTTATTTGTGGAATAATTGGGGTTTCTGGAATGACCTTGCCTGGTCTTTCAGGATCATTTATTTTAATTCTATTTGGAAATTATGTGCTACTATTGGTAGATTCTGTAAATGTTTTATCTGGGGTTATAAAAGATATTTTGATATTTAATTTTGATTTTTTAAAAGATTCATCTAAAATACATTACTTAAAAATCATTGGAGTATTTACTGCAGGTTCAGCTTTTGGGTTGGTTTCCTTATCTCATGTTTTAGGTTACGTTTTAAAACGATGGAACCAAATAGTTACTGCCATAATTATTGGTTTTATAACTGGATCTTTAGGGATTGTATGGCCATGGAAAGAAAAGATTTTTAAACTAGAAAACGGACAAATATTAATAGATCAAAACGGAGATCAAGTAATTGAAAATTACCAACGATTCATGCCAGATATTACAGATTCTACCACCTGGTTTGCTATTTTATATATTGTTTTAGGGATAAGCTTAATACTATCAGTAGATTATTATGGAAGACAAAGAAAAATTAAATAAGGAACTCTTTGGATTGCTTGGAAAGAATATTTCGTACTCTTTTTCCAAAGGCTATTTTTCAGATAAGTTTAACAACCTTCAATTAATTAATCATAAATATGTGAATTTTGATATTGATAAAATAGAAGATCTCCCCATTTTAATTAGCCAATTTAAGACTTCTCTCAAAGGTTTTAATGTAACAATCCCTTATAAACAATCTGTTTTTAACTACCTAGATGAGGTAGAAGCAACGGCTTGTGAAATAGGTGCAGTTAATACGGTTAAATATACAGACAAAGGAAAGTTAATAGGTTATAATTCTGATGTTGTTGGTTTTGAGAAATCTATTGTACCTCTTTTAAAAAAACATCACACAAAAGCTTTAATTTTAGGAACAGGAGGCGCATCAAAAGCTGTTGCTTTTGTGTTAGAAAAATTAAAAATAGACCTCTATAAAGTCTCTAGAAACCCAAAAAGAAAAGATGAAATTTCATATTCTGAGATGTCTGAAAAATTACTAAAAGAACATACAATTATCATCAACAGCTCTCCGTTGGGAACTTTTCCAAATATTGATCAAAAGCCTTCAATACCGTATCAATTTTTAACAAAAAAACACCTATTGTTTGATCTAATATATAACCCAGCAGAAACAGCATTTTTAATTGAAGGTAAAAAGCAAGGGGCTCAAATTAAAAACGGATTTGAAATGTTAGAATTGCAGGCAGAAGAGTCTTGGAGAATATGGAATAAATAGTTTTTGAATCATTCTAATAATTTTTTGTTGTTTTGTAAGACATCGCTATCTTTATAGTCGATATTATAGGAACCTTAAACATTGTAGATATGTTAGAATCAAAAAATGATAAAATTAAAGCAGAAAAGATAACTCAAACCAAAGATGAGGTTTCTGAGACAACAAATAAAAAAGATGTTACTCCAAAAAAAACTACTAAAGACACAGATAGTAAAGAAGTAGTAATAGATACCAATGTTCCAGATGTTCTTGATACAGATAAAGCATCTGAAGATGCCAAAGTTCTTATTACAGACCAAACAGCAGATGTTAAACAAACATCTGAAGTTGCCGATGTTGTTGAGGTACCAGTAAAAGTTGAAACCATTTCTTTAGAAGAGCCTACTAAGGTTGATAATAGTTCAGAAACCACTCATATAGAAAATATAGCGGATGAGAGTAAAGTTGTAGTTACAGAAAATGCTGAACAAGAAAAACCTATTAAAGAGCTAGCAGTTATAGCATATGATAAATTAACTCTAGAAGAACTTACAGATGCTCTAGAAAATTTATTAACAACTCAAAAAGTACAGCATATTAAAGCTACGGCTGAAGCAATTAAGAGTGCATTTAATATAAAATTTGGAACATTATTATCTGAAAAAAAAGCAGCTTTTTTAGAAGCCGGAGGAAATACAATAGACTTTCAATATTCTAGCCCTATAAAATCTAGATATAATAAGTTGCTTTCTGATTATAAAAAAGAAAGAGATTTATACTATTCAAATTTAGAAAAGCAACTAAAAGAGAATCTAGAAAAAAGAGTTCAAGTTATTGAAGATTTGAAATCATTGATAGAAAATGCAGATACCAAGACAATGTATAAATCTTTTAGAGAGTTACAAAATACTTGGAGAGCAATTGGACCAGTTCCAAAGACAAAATATAATGATACTTGGAAAATTTTTCACCATCATGTAGAGCGTTTTTATGATTTATTACATCTAAGTAATGATTTTAGAGATTTAGATTTTAAGAATAATTTAGAGGAGAAATTAAAATTAATTCAAAAAGCGGAATTCCTAGCAGAAGAACAAGATATTAATGTAGCTTTTAAAGAATTACAAGAATTACATAAAATCTGGAAAGAAGACATTGGTCCTGTGGCCAGAGAAATGAGAGATGATGTTTGGGATAAATTTAGTGCAGCTACTAAAATTATACATGACAGAAGACATGATCATTTTAGAAGTATGAAATCTCAATATGGTAAAATTATTGAATCAAAGATGGCGGTCATTGATGAGATTCTTAGCTATGATTCTTCTCAGAATAAAACACATAATGATTGGCAAGAAAGTATTAAAGATATAGATGCCTTAAGAAAAAAATATTTTGATGCTGGTAAATTACCCTATTCAAAAAGTGAATCTATATGGAAGAAGTTTAAAGATGCAACAAAGAAATTTAATCAAGAAAAAAATAAATTTTACAAGCAAGAAAAAAACTCTCAACAAGAAAATCTTCAAGCAAAATTAGAGCTCATTAAGTTAGCAGATTCCACTAAAGACAGTGAAGATTGGGAAACAGCCACAAATACTTTCAAGAAAATACAATCTGATTGGAAAAAAATAGGACATGTTCCTAGAAAATTTTCAGATGATCTTTGGAATAAATTTAAAGCAGCTTGTAATCATTATTTTGATCGTTATCACAATCAAAAAAATGCATTAAGTGCTGAACAAAAAGAAATAATAGATAAAAAAGTAGCGTTTTTGGCAGGTCTAAAAACAAAAGACTATACTACGAAAGAAACTGTTACTGATTTGTTGAATAATTGGATTCAATTTGGAAGTACTCCAAGAAGTTCTAAAGCTGTAGATGTTGAGTTTAATAAATTTATTGATGCTGTTTTATCAGGCCTTTCTATAGGTAAAGATGAAATTGTGTTATTGAAATTTAAAAATATTATTAATGGATATTTAGCAAATAATGATCATAGAAAATTAGATTCAGAAGTGCTATTTGTTAGAAAGAAGATAGATGAATCTGTTCGTGAGATTCAGCAACTAGAAAACAACCTAAGTTTTTTCTCTAATGCATCAGATGATAATCCTTTGGTGAAAAGTGTTCGCAAAAACATTAATGACTTTAAATTAGGATTAGACATTTGGAGAAATAAATTAGCATATTTAAGATCTTTGGAATACTAAAATATTTTAGCTAAAAAATAAAAAACTCGGACTTTTTTAAAAAAGTCCGAGTTTTTTATTGTGAAAAATAAATTTATTACACAAATAGACTATCAATTTTTTCTTTTTCTTCTGCAGCTAAATCTGCATCAATCAAAATACGCCCACTGTGCTCATCAATAGTAATCTTTTTTCTGTTGGCAATTTCTAATTGAATTTGAGGTGGAATTGTAAAGAAAGATCCCCCAGATGCTCCACGTTCTATAGATACTACAGCCAAACCATTTTTTACTTTATTTCTAATTCTAGTGTAAGCATTTAATAAATGATTGTCTATAGAACCAGAGAATTCTTTAGATTTGTCTAGTAATATTTTCTCCTCTTTTTCAGTTTCTTTTAAGATAGTATCTAATTCAGCTTTTTTATGATCTAAATGTACTTGTTGTTTGTCTAGCGTTTCCTTGGTAGTAGCTATTACTTCATTTTTTTGTTCAATTTTTACCTGAAATTCTTTGATTCGTTTTTCAGATAATTGAATTTCTAATTCTTGGTATTCTGTCTCTTTCGCTAGAGAGTCAAATTCTCTGTTATTTCTAACGTTTTTTTGCTGCTCTTCGTATTTTTTCATTAAAGTATTAGACTCTTCAATTGCTAACTTTTTGTTATTGATATCAGTTTCTAAATTAGAAACATCTTCAGATAAATTAGAAAGTCTTGTATTAAGTCCTGTTACTTCATCTTGTAAATCTTCTACCTCTAAAGGTAATTCACCTCTTACATTTCTTATTTCATCTATTCTAGAATCAATTAATTGTAAGTCATAGAGCGCTCTTAACTTTTCTTCAACAGTAACTTCTTTCTTCTTTGCCATGTTTATAAATAATAAATTGGATTTGTACTCTTTTCTGATAAAATGATTGCAAAACTAGTGAATTTTTTTGTAAGATACTCAACCAAAAGGTTTTTTGTAAACTGTTCACTTTCATAATGCCCTACATCAATCAATAAGATTTTATCCTCTGCTTTAAAAAAATCATGGTACTTAAAATCTGCACTGATATAAACATCTGCTTTTTCTTGAATAGCATTTGAGATTGCAAAACTTCCAGAGCCACCTAAAACAGCTATTTTTTGAATAGTTCTCCCTATTTTTTTAGAGAAACGAACTCCTCCTGAGCTAAAAATCATTTTGCTGTACTGCAAGAAATCATCTTCTAGCATTGGTTCGGGTAAATTACCAATCATTCCCATACCAATACCAGTTTCTTCTTTAGGTATTAATATTTCATAATTCATCAATCCTAAAACTTCACACATTTTGGCACTTACGCCAACTTTACTATTATCTAATGCAGTATGAGTGGCATAAATAGCAATATTATTTTTAATGGCTTTTAAGACCACCCTCTCTACATATGAATTTCCGTTGATTTTTTTTAAACCAGTAAAAATAATTGGGTGAAAGCTTACAATTAAATTACAATTTTTAGTAATAGCCTCATCTATAGTTTCTTCTAATGTGTCTAAGGTTACTAAAACACCAGTTACTTTAGTGGTATAATCTCCTATCAATAATCCTACATTGTCAAAGTCTTCTGCCTGTTTTAGTGGGGCTATTTCTTCAAGATGGTTTGCAATATTTCTAATGGTCATAAAAGAACTGTTTTTTAATTTCATTTTTATAAAAAAAATGCATTTTTCAAAGTTACTATTTTAATTCAAAAGAGTTTTAAAAATACGATCATCTTCAGTTTTGATTAAAATAGTTAAAATTAGAAGTGAATTTTTATCGTACTTTCGTATAAACATTCAGTGTATGATGAACTCTATTTAGGTAAATTATAGGTTTTTAGTATTTGATGTTAGTATAAAGATTTTAAAATATAATTGGTGATTTTTTTTCGATTCTTATTGTTTCCATTTGCTATTCTGTATGATTTTATTACGAGAATTCGCAATTACTTCTATGATGTAGGCATTTTAAGATCTACTTCTTTTGAGATTCCGGTCATTGCAGTTGGAAATTTAAGTGTAGGCGGAACAGGAAAAACACCCCAAATAGAATACTTAATAAGAATTTTACAGAATGAGCATACCATAGCAGTTTTAAGTAGAGGATATAAAAGAAAAACATCTGGATTTATACGAATTAACGCTTCTCACACTGCCGCAGATGTTGGAGACGAGCCGCTTCAGTTTTATAAAAAATTTTCAACTATTTCTGTTGCTGTTGATGAAAACCGAGTAAACGGTATTCAAGAACTTCATAAAATTTGTGCTCCAGATATCATTTTGTTAGATGATGCTTTTCAACATAGAAGGGTAACTGCTGGGTTTTACCTCTTACTCACAAACTACAACGACTTGTTTTTAGATGATTTTTTATTACCTGCTGGAAACTTACGAGAGAGTAGAAGCGGTGCAAAAAGAGCCAACAGTATTATTGTTACAAAGTGTCCACAGAACCTTTCTCAAGAGAAGCAAAATGAACTCCGTAAAAAATTGACTGTTAGTCCTAATCAGCAGGTGTTTTTTTCTACAATTAATTACCATTCTAAAACCCTAGGCAGTTTACAAATATCAATTGATGTTCTGCACGAATATGAAATTATACTGATTACAGGAATTGCGAACCCAACCCCATTAGTAGAGTTCTTAAAGGGTAGATATTGTAAAATTCAACATATAGCATTTTCTGATCACCATCATTTTACTTCTCAAGAAATAGATAAGATTAAGTTTAAATATGACGAAATTACTTCTGATAAAAAAATAGTATTAACAACAGAAAAAGATTACATGCGTTTGGTTGATCAAATTTCTGAATTGAGTTACCTTGAAATTGCTACTGAATTTTTGGAAGGTAAAGAAAGGTTTATAAATGACATTAAATCTTTTTGTAGAATAGACTCTTAATTATACCATCTGCCAGACCAATTTTAGGCACATATATTTTTCTAGCACCACTCCATTTCATGGCAGATAAATAAATTTTAGTCGCAGGGATAATAACATCAGCTCTGTCTGGATTAAGGCTTAATTCTGTAATACGATCACTGTAACTCATGTTCTTTAAAAACTGATACTGTGCATTTAAATAGATATAAGAGATAGGTGCCCCTTCTGTTCTACCAGACATTTTAAAGAGTTTATTAATATTTCCTCCAGAACCAATTAAAGAAATTTTTCGATACCCTTTTGTATTATCTTTAATCCAGTTTTCAATTTTTTTAAATGCGTCTTTATTTTCTTCCTTTTTATTGTTTAGGATTCTAACGGTACCTATTTTGAAAGATTTTGAAATAATTATTTTTCCCTTAGAGAAAATTGTAAACTCTGTGCTACCTCCCCCTACATCTACATATAAGTATGATTTATCTCCTGAAATTAATTCATGTAGGTCTGTAGATGAAATGATTTCAGCTTCTTCTTTCCCACTAATGATATTAATTTTTACACCTGTTTTTTGATAAATTTTTTCTATAATTTCTAGACCATTAGATGCCTCTCGCATAGCAGATGTTGCACATGCCTTATAACTTTCTACACCATGAACATTCATCAAAAGCTTAAAGGCTTTGATAGCATTCATCATTCTATCTGTATTTTTCTCACTAATGGTTCCTTCAACAAAAGAGTCAGCCCCTAAACGAATTGGGACTCGAACTAAGGCAGATTTTTTAAACTGTGGTGCAGTAGCTTTTGTTATAATAACATTGGAAACTAATAATCGTATTGCGTTAGAACCAATATCTATAGCAGCATATTTTTTTATTGAAATCAAGCGATTTTATTTTTGATTTTTAGGAAATTCAACTAAAATAGTAGTTCCTTTTTTTATGTCTTTCCAGTGTTTTTCATCAAATTGAATACCAATTACACCACAAGTACTTACATGAGCTATTGGCTTGCTTCCAAATTTATTAACAAAAGTGTTAATACCATGATCATGGCTAAAAATAATAGCAGAATTAAAGCTGTTATCAAGAGCCTTTACCGTCTTTACTAAATAACCATCACTAAAACTATAGAGCTCTTTTTTTATTTTTAAATTAGACAGAGGATAGTTGAAGTTCTGACAAAAAATAACACTAGTATGTAATGCTCTATTAGCTACACTTGAGATAAAAACATCAGGTTTGTTAATTCTTTTGGATAGAAACTTAGACATTAAATAGGCGTCTTTAATCCCCCTTTTTTTTAAAGGTCTGTCTATGTCTTCTACACCTTGATATTCCCAAGATGATTTTGCATGTCTAACAATGTATAGTGTTTTCACACGGTGATAATTTAGAATTCGTAAATATAAAAATTAAGGTTCCAATCTTTCAGTTTTCCAAGAAAAATCTTCTAGCAAGGTGTAGAGAATTCTGTCATGCATTCTATTGGGTCTTCCTTGCCAAAATTCTATAGAAATTGGTTTTACCAAGAAGCCTCCCCAATGTGGTGGGCGCTCAATCTCTTTGCTTTTAAACTCTTGTTGATAATTTCTAAGCTGTTTATCTAATTCTTCTCTAGAATTTATCACACTACTTTGGTTAGAGGCCCAAGCACCCAATTTACTTCCGTCGGGTCTAGATGTAAAATAATCATCAGATAAGTTCTCGGCTTGCTTTTCTGCTTTTCCTTTGATAATAATTTGTTGTTCTAAAGCAGGCCAAAAAAATGATAAACAAATATGATTATTTTCTGTGATTGCTTGTCCTTTTTCGGAATTGTAATTTGTGTAAAAAACAAATCCATCTTGAGTATATTTTTTCAATAATACCACCCTGCTTTTAGGAAAACTATCCTTTCCAATAGTGCTTAAGGTAACTGCATTTGTTTCCTCAATGCTATCAGAATTATCTGCATGTAAAAACCACTTTTGAAATAAATCTAGTGGGTTTTTAGGGCAGTTACTTTCTAGTAATTCTTGCTTTTCGTACGATTTACGATAGTTGCTTAGATCTTTAGGCATTTTATTTAATTAAATTTATACCGTATTCCTACAGAGTTTCTTGTTCTAGAACTATTCATAATAGTTTTTTATAAAATTAGTATTTTTTTTTAAATAAAAATAAGCCTAAAAATGTGTAAAACCCATTTAAAACCAAAACAAAAAACTCAAAATCAAATTCAAAAAATTCTATAGTCAAGTAGTTTGTAGTAAAAGTTAGCACAGGAGCAATGATGCAAATAAACGGAACCGCTTTGTCTTTTATAGTTAGTTTGGTAAACAATCCAAAAGTATACAACCCTAATAGTGGACCATAAGTGTATCCAGCAAACGTAAATATTTTTGCAATGACGCTCTCATCTGCAATAAAGTATTTAAAAATTAGAATGACTGCTATTAGGATACCTGAAAATAAAACATGTATCTTTTTTCTGATATTTTCTTGGTTTTGGATACTCTTTTTCTTGTCTATTTCTAAAATATCAATACTAAAAGAGGTGGTTAAAGAGGTGAGGGCAGAATCTGCACTAGAGTAGGCAGCAGCTATTAAACCCAGTAAAAAGAACATGGGCGTTGCCAAGCTTAAAGTTCCTTTGGTGGCTATAATAGGAAATAGTTGATCTTTATGTGCATCTATACCGTTTTGCTGTGCATAATCTGTTAATAACACACCCAATGCCAAAAAGAAAAAATTAACAATCACTAAAACAATGGTAAACCAAAACATATTTTTTTGTGCATCTTTTAAGTTTTTACAGCTGAGGTTTTTTTGCATCATGTCTTGGTCTAAGCCCGTCATTACAATAGCTATAAAAGCCCCAGAGAAGAAGCGTTTCCAAAAATAATTTCCTGCTTTATAATCCTCAAAAAAGAAGGTTTTAGACAAGTCGCTATCAGCTACATAAGTAAAGATATTTGAAATGTTCATTTCATCAGAAATTGTATAGATACAAACACCAACAGCAACAAGCATAAACAATGTTTGCAGTGTATCTGTCCATACTATAGTTTTAATCCCCCCTTTAAAAGTGTAGCCCCAAATTAATAAAATAGTGATGGTTACTGTAAGCCAAAAAGGAATTCCAAATTCATCAAATACTAGTAATTGCAATACATTAGCAACTAAGAATAAGCGAAAGGCAGCACCAATAGTTCTAGATAATAAAAAGAACGAAGCACCCGTTTTGTATGAATATCTTCCAAACCTATCTTCTAAATAGGTATAAATAGATGTTAGATTTAGTCGATAATATAAGGGCAATAAAATGAGTCCAATAACAGCATATCCAACTACATAGCCTAATACCATTTGCATATAACTCATGCTTTGATCTTCTACCCAACCAGGCACTGAGATGAAGGTAACACCAGAAAGTGAAGCGCCAATCATGCCGAAAGCAACTAAGTACCATGGAGAAGAATTATTTGCTTTAAAGAAGGTGTTATTGTCTGCTTTTTTTCCAGTAATAAATGAAATAAATAGTAGTACACTAAAATATCCAACAATTAAAAACAATATATATAGTGGCTTCATTTTTGAAAAATTACTAGTAATGAATTCGTGCATACGAATATATGTTTTTTAGAATTTAGATAATAGAAAATAATTGAAAGACTGAAAAGATTAATTGCACTATTATCTTTTCTCTTTTTTATGAATTCGTCATTGATAATTCGTAATTTTACAACCATGGATTTTTCATCAAAACTTCTTGAAAATGCAGTTAACGAAGTAGCTCGTTTGCCAGGAATTGGTAAAAGAACTGCGCTTCGGTTGGTATTACATCTGCTAAAACAACCCATTGAAAACACTAATTATTTAACAGAGTCTCTTCAGGTATTAAGAACAGACGTAAAATCTTGTGAGAAGTGTCATAATATTTCCGATACGGCTTTGTGTGAAATCTGTAATAATCCCAAAAGAGATCCAACCATTGTTTGCGTTGTTGAAGATATTCGAGATGTTATGGCCATTGAGAATACATCACAATATAGAGGACTGTATCATGTTTTAGGAGGTAAGATTTCACCAATTGAAGGTATTGGACCTCAGAATTTAGAGATAGAAAGTTTGATAGAAAAAGTGAAAAACAATGAAATTAAAGAATTGATTTTTGCGTTGAGTTCTACCATGGAAGGAGATACAACTAATTTTTATATATTCAAACAAATTGAAAAGTTTGGGGTAGCAACCTCAACTATTGCTCGTGGCATATCTGTTGGTGATGAGTTAGAATATGCAGATGAAGTTACTTTGGGAAGAAGTATTGTAAATCGTATTCCGTTTGAACAAAGTATGAAATTATAAAAAAAATACTGGTGTTTTTATAACACCAGTATTTTGATATAATTATGTTCTGTTACACGTAATAACATAAACAGCACCCCCTTGTTCAACAGTGAAATTCACAACAGTATTGTTTGAAGAGAAAGTCCCTTCAGCTGTTAGTGGGCCTCCAGGTGTTATACTTAAATAATAAACACCTTCTGTATTTGACCATATGCCTTGGTAGTTTGTAACAAAGCAATCACTACCTGTGGTTATTTCATCAAATGCATCCAAAGTATAGGTTCCGTCTTCAAAAAATTCAAAAACATCATTTTCATCACAATTAGCTGGAGTAACTACACCATCAACACTAAATGAAACCTGTTCCCATTCACCAATAACAGGGTCAATTGAAGGTGATGTACTGTCATCGTCATCATTATTTGAACAAGATGTTAAAGTAATAATAGCAATAAATAAATAAATTTTTTCATTTTTAGTTTTTTAATTAGTTCAAATATACAACTAATTATAGCGAAGCATTAAAAAAAAAACTAACTTTTATTTTCTCGGATTTTCTTGTAAAGTTTAATAGAGAGCATTAATAAAATTCCAAATAAAAGAATACCTGTAACTCCCCAGACCCAAGAAATTGCACTTTTTAAGACTACTAAAAATACAATTGCAAATAATAAAATAGTAGCTACTTCATTCCATACTCTTAATTTAAATGATGTAAACTTTACGATGTCTCTTTGCTGTTGATTGTATATTTTCTGACATCCTGCATGGTAAAAATACAATGCTAAAACAAATGATAGTTTTACATGCATCCAAGGCATTAGTAAATAAGAGGGTTCTAAATAGAGCATCCAAAAGGCAAATAAACTTGCTAAAACTGCAGATGGCCAAGTAATAATATACCAAAGGCGTTTACTCATGATTTTGTATTGAGTTTGTAAAATACCCTTAGCTGGTTCCTCTTTTTCATCTGCTTCAGCAAAGTAAATAAACAATCTAACAATATAAAATAATCCAGCAAACCAAGTAACTACAAAAATAATATGCAATGCTTTTATGTATGAAATATCCATTTTTTATAATTTAGGTTCAAAGGTTGTTATTGGCGAGTGATCACCAAAATATTATTTATTTTCCCAATCATTTATCCAGTTTACCATTACATCTACCCAGTCATCATTATCATTCATACAAGGAATGTGTTTGTAATCTGTTCCACCAGCTTCTAAAAAATCTTCTTTTCCTTCCATGGCAATTTCCTCTAAAGTTTCTAAACAATCAGAAACAAATGCTGGAGTAATAACAGCCACTTTCTTTTTTCCTAGTTTTGGAAATTTTTCTAATTCAAAATCGGTGTATGGTTTTAGCCAAGGATCTTTTAATAAACGAGACTGAAAAGAATTACTGTAGGTTCCTTCTTCTAGCTCCAGGTTTTTTACAATTCCTTTAGTAGTTTCAAAACACTGATGCCTATAACAGGTATGATGTGCTACAGAATTACGCTCACAACAACTTCCATCTAATTTGCAATGGTTATTTGTAGGGTCTGACTTTCTGATGTGTCTTTCCGGGATTCCATGATAAGAAAACAATACATGATCATACTCAAAACCATCTAAATGGTTTTTGATATTATCGCTCATTGCTCTAATATATTCTGGTTTGTCGTAAAAAGTTGGCAGAATATCCATAGTTACATTCGGGTACTGTTCTGCCACAATTTGCTCTGCTTTTACAGTTACTGTTTCGTAAGAAGACATTGCGTAGTGAGGGTATAATGGCACTAGTAAAATTTCATCAACACCTTGCTCAGTAAGTTCTTTAAACCCTTTTTCCATGCTCATAGAACCATATCTCATAGCTAAGCTTACAGGAACTTCAACTTTTTTTGTAACTTTTTTAGAAAATCGTTCGGAAATTACTACCAACGGAGATCCTTCATCCCACCAGATTTTTTTGTATGCGGCTCCAGATTTTTTTGGTCTAATTTGTAAAATAATTCCTTTTATGAGTAAATAACGTTTCCAATAGGCTACATCAATTACGCGTTCGTCCATTAAAAACTCTCCCAAATAACGTTTAACATCTTTGGTTTCTGTTGTATCTGGTGATCCTAAATTAATAAGTAAAACTCCTTTCATTCTTATGCTGAATTTATTTCAGTAAATATTAAGTTAATAGTGTTATTTCAATTGATTTGTTATTTCATACAAAGCAATACCTAAACTATGAATTACATTCATAGAAGAGTTTCTGCCATACATGGGTATTGAAATACTATAATCTATGTGATCTATATTTTTAATCCCATGTCTTTCGCTTCCCAAAAGTAAAACGATTTTTTCGTGATTCTTAAAATTAAAATTCTGAATATCGATACTTTTATCAGTAATTTCTATTCCAATAATTGTATTTCCTTCCTCTTTTAATTGTTGAATGGTATTGTTAAAACTAGTATAAGTAGAATGCGTTATTTGATTAACAGTATTTCTGGCGGTTCTTTTTACATTGCTGTTATCTGTTGCTGGAGAACTTTCATGTAAATATATTTTTGAAACACCAAAGCTTTCTGCAATGCGAAAACACATTCCAATATTTTCTGGAGTTCTAATAGCATCACATACAATAGTGATTGGAAATTGTTGTTGCTGGTTTTGAATGTCGTTATGGCTTAATTGTTTCAAATTTTTTTGTATTGAGCTGCTGTTTAAAAAATGGTGCTAGTTAATTATTTAGCGACATTACATATTTCTTTGGTGTCGTCCCAAATTTCTTTTTAAAAGCAGCTATGAAATGACTGGATGTACTATAGCCTACCTTTAGACCTACCTCATTAACATTGTGCTGATTGCTCTCTAAAAGACGTCTTGCGTGTTCCATTTTATAATCAAATAAAAAACTAAAAACAGTATCTCCATAAATCTGTTTAAAGCCTTCTTTTAATTTTTTAATATTAAGCCCAATTTCATTTGCTAATTCTTGTAAGCTTGGTGGTTCCGCCATATTAGCAATGATGATATCTTTTGCTTTTCTAATTTTCAGTACATTTTGTTCATCAACTAAAAATGGACAATATTCTCCTAAATTAGATTCATCTTTCTGAAAATGAAGGCTTAATAATTCATAAATTTTCCCTTTTATATACAAATCTCTAATTGAGCTATTAATACTTGAATTAATTATTTGATTTAAAACAAGTAAAACCATTGGTTTTATTTCTACATCATCATAGTATTTTTTATTGCTATTTTCTTCACTTAAAAAAGGAATATAACTAGCTTCTTTAGAAAATAAAGAATGAAACTTTTCAATTGAAATTAGAAGAGATACTAAAACAGTTTTTGGATATATTTCTAGGTTTATAGGTAAATTTCTCTGCGGGTTGTAGAGTATGATAGAGCGTCTATCCAACACATCAAAAGTATAGTTTCCGTTATTGAATAAAAATTTTGAATTTCCCTTCACGCAAAAATGAATTTGAATGAAGGTACTGTCTATATTTCTTTCAAAGCGGAGTGTTTCATCACTCTCGTTTTGAAATTCAAGAATATGAAATCCATTTTCTAAATTAATTTCATCAAATGAACTTCCAGCGACATTTTTTAACATCATTAAAAATTTATTTAAAACCTTCTTTATTTAGAATGATTCTAATCAGTAAGGTTTGTATCTATTGATTTCACTACAAAAATACAATATTATCGATGTTTTTAAAATAAAAATCATTCAAAAAACACAGAACGATATAAAAAGTACTTTTAGCGATATTTTTATCTGTAATTA
>Ga0206677_10001686_pt1 | contig 20185 bp, 19 predicted proteins | sample M130m12015metaG_FD_155475 | JGI IMG/M metagenome (GOLD analysis project Ga0206677, IMG submission 155475) | Ammonia-oxidizing marine archaeal communities from Monterey Bay, California, United States - M1 30m 12015 | ecosystem: Environmental > Aquatic > Marine > Intertidal zone | place: USA...
ATCTCCTATGACTCCCCAAGGAATATAGGTGACAATTAAACCCTTATTGGTGGTTTTCATTGTCATTGGATAATTAAACAAATTACCTGCATGATTTTCTTTCACCAATTTCGACCACCAATCATTAGTTGGCACAGGTTTCCCTTGAGCGTTTCCTGATAATTGTGGTGTTCCAGAAGGAAATTCATTTCTACCAGCACTGTCGGCACCTGGATAAGAATTGGTATAACTACCACTTCCAACAGAGGTAGTTTGAGCCGTGTGAGACAAACTAAAAAATACAAATAAAAAAATAAATAAATTATATTTGGACATAAAGTAAAGTGTTAAAATATCAAAGTTTAATGTTAATATACTTGCTATAAAAATACGAATAACAAAAAACTTTCTTTATTTATAATACACTACAAAATACATACAAATTAAAAAAAACATTTACATAAAATCAATTTACCACAACAAGAGTGATACAATTTTTACGAAGTCGAAGAAAATACATAATTCTATAATTTTTATAATAAGTAAACAATCCAAATAATTAAAATAACACCCATAAAAAAAGAGCTGAATCTTCAGCTCTTTTAAAAAAATTATATTTTTATATCTAGTGTATTTCTATAGTTTTAAATAGTCTAAAAATTCTCTTTTTGTAGCTTTCTCTTTAAATTTCCCTCCATATTCAGCAGTTACCGTAGAACTTTCTATGTCTTTAATCCCTCTGGAGTTCACACATAAATGTTTTGCATCAATCACACAAGCAACATCTTGGGTTCCCAAAGCTTCTTGCATTGCTTGAACTATTTGCATCGTTAGGCGTTCCTGAACTTGTGGTCTTTTAGAAAAATACTCTACAATTCTGTTCATTTTAGAAAGTCCAATTACCGTACCGTCAGAAATATAAGCTACATGAGCCCTTCCTATAATTGGTAATAAATGATGTTCACAGGTAGAATACACAACAATATTCTTTTCTACCAACATTTCACCGTAATTATAGTTGTTTTCAAACGTAGAGGCTTTGGGCATATTTTTAGGATTCAATCCCATAAATAGTTCGTTTACAAAAGCTTTCGCAACTCTTTTAGGAGTTCCTTTTAAACTGTCGTCGGTTAAATCCATCCCTAAAGTGTTTAAAATGTCTTTAACACTTTCTTGGATTTTTTCAATTTTCTCTGAGTCCGAGATATCAAAAGCATCTTCCCGTAAAGGATTTTTTGCCGATGTTGCAATATGATTATCACCTATTGCCTCTAATCTTTCTTCATTCATTTTGCTGTCTAATTCAAACATTTCATTCTTAATTAAGTTGCAAATTTACGTGTTTACAACGTATTATTCATAAATAATAATCGATAATAACTTAAAAAGTTTCTTTTTTATTGTTCCAACTTGTTTACTAATTCTGTTAAAGAATAGTCTGATTGTTCTCCAGAGAGGCTGTTTTTTAAGGTAAAAACATTGTGCTCTACTTTAGAAACAACAAATTCGATCTCTCGATTAGCTACATACTTCCATTGTCGTTTTTGCTGCTTATTACTCTCTGCTAAATCTGGATAAAACTCTGACTTAATATGATGTTCACGCAAATACGTAACAGCTTTCATAATGGATAAATCTTTGGTTTTATCAAAATTTAAGAAAATGACCTTTGGCTTTGGAAGAGTTACTTTTTGAAACAACCCTAATTCTTCTAAAACCAAATAAATACGATCCAATCCGAAAGAAATCCCTATACCAGAAACATCCTTCAAGCCGAAAACACCTGTTAAGTCGTCGTATCGACCACCCCCTCCAACAGAGCCCATCTTTACACCTTCAGGAGGAGCTACTTCAAAAATAGCACCCGTATAATAATTTAACCCCCTGGCAAGCGTTACATCTACTTCTAAATTGGCAGATTGCAACCCTAAATCATTCATCGAGTTAATTATGAAATACAATTCCTTTACCCCTTCTAACCCCTCTTTGGAGTTTGCTAACATCCTTTCTAAAGAAGCTAATTTATCTAAATTAGATCCAGAAAAATTGAACAGAGGTTGTACTTTTTTTATGGCTACTTCAGTAATTCCCTTGGAAATCATTTCGTTTACTACGCCTTCCTCCCCAATTTTGTCTAATTTGTCTAGAGCGACTGTAAAATCGATGAGTTTATCTTGAGCTCCGATCACTTCGGCAATACCAGAAAGTATTTTTCTATTGTTTATCTTGATTGTTGTTCCTAATAAACCTAATCTGCTAAAAACAGTATCATATAACTGAACAAACTCTACTTCTTGCCACAAAGATTTGCTTCCGACTACATCTGCATCACATTGAAAAAACTCTCTAAAACGTCCTTTTTGAGGTCTATCTGCTCTCCACACGGGTTGCACTTGATATCTTTTAAAAGGAAAAGAAATATCATTTTGATGTTGTACCACATAACGTGCAAAAGGAACTGTTAAATCGTAGCGCAATGCTTTTTCAGAAATTTGAGAAGTTAACTTTAAGCTATCTCTTTCAGTTAAGAGATTTTCATCTGCTTTTTTTAGAAAATCTCCAGAATTTAAAATCTTAAAAATAAGTCTGTCTCCCTCTTCACCATATTTACCCATTAAGGTAGCGGAGTTTTCGAAACTTGGGGTCTCTATAGGTTGAAATCCAAAAATTTCAAAGGAGGCTTTAATCGTATTCATAATAAATGTTCGATTTGCTACTTCTATTGGAGAAAAATCTCTCGTTCCTTTTGGAATGCTTGGTTTCATGTAAATAATTATGAATTAAAATTCTATGTCCTCAAAAGCGATTTTGAATGTACGTCTTTAGTTTAATCTAGCAGTTTCCGTTGATTTTTATAAATAAATCATTTCTAAACATACTCAGATCAAAAAACTAAAAAAATACACTCCTAAAAAAACGTCATTGAACTTCATTGGCAAATATCGTAAAAAAGTTATAATTTTTTAGAAGTTGTAATGGATTTATTTCTTTTCTTTAAACTATACAAAGAGGCGTTTAACTCAAAACCCAACAGGAGAATGATCGCATTTAACCACACAAATAACATTAAAATCAAAAGAGTCCCAATGGAGCCATACAACTGATTGTATTGTGCAAATTTTACAACATAAATTCCAAATAAGTAAAATGTGAATAAAGTAACAACTGTGGTTAAAATAGCACCAGCAGAGAAGAATTTTGTTTCTTTTCCTTGTTTCGTCCCATACCTAAATAATAAAGAAACTATCGTAAAAATCATCACTAAAAAGAGACTGTTTTTACCCAAATAAAAGAGATTTAAATCACTTGTGTGCAACCAACCTGTTTCATCAATTTTAGACAATGCTACCTGATATAAAATGAGGAGCGTAACAGTTATTATTAAAAATAAAGACATTAACAAAGAAACTCCCAAAGAAATAAAATAGGCTTTGAAAATATTTCTTACATCTGTCACATGATAGGAATATTCAAAACCTCCAAAAATTGCATTGACTCCATTGGTCATTAAAAAAATAGATCCTAAAAAACCGAAAGACAATAAGCCTCCATAGGGATTATTAATGATATCCAAAATTACAGTATTCACAGCTTCAAAAGTTTGTGGAGGTAAAACTTCTTTAATAAAAGAAAATAAACCATCCTGAAACCCCTCTATAGGAATGTAGGGTATTAATGTTAAAATAAAAAGTAGGAATGGAAAAACAGCCATGAAAAAGCTAAAAGCTATCCCTCCTGCTCTTGATGTCAATGCTCCATTAACAATACCAATAATGTATAGTTCCAATAGGTCATACAAAGACATGCCGTTTAAACCTGGAATTTTAATTTGTTTCCCAAGCAACACCAAGCTTTTTACAACAGGGATAGTTTCTAAGCTATTTTTTATTTTTTTTGACATATAATTACTCTATGACAATCTTATAATTATTTAACAATCCAGAAATATTCTCCTTCCGATACTTTCCTCCTTTTAATTTATTGTTTTCCGGATTAATCGTAAAATTAAAAGCGGTTCTAAAATCTGACTTTTCCAAATTAGAGCTATCAAAAATGGCTCCTTTCAAATCACAACAATCAAAAACTGATGTTGTTAAAATTGTTTCAGTAAAATCTACTTCTTGCAAATTACAACTTATAAATTGTGTCGAAGGAATTTTTAATTGAAAGAAAGACGAAAAACTTAATTGACATTCCTTAAATGAAAACTGTAATAAAAAGGGATCACATTCGTGAAATCTTAACCCGATCATTTTACATTTATAAAAACGAACCTCTTTAAAAGCAGTCTCTTTTATATTTGCGTTGCTAAAATTACAGTCTATAAACTCAACTTCTACAAATTCAAATTTAGAAATATGACTATTTTCAAAATTACAATTTATAAATCTGCAATGATCGTATTCACCCTTATGGATTTTAGTTACGGAAAAATCTATATTTTTATATTCTTTATTTTCAAAATAATTATCCATAAATGATCTCGCTATTTTTTGACTCGTATGTTTACATTTCTGAATATGAAGGTTCGTTCATAAAAATAGTAATAAGATCCCAATGACCACTACTTACCATTTGTGTTAGGTATTGTATGTTCTATTTCTTCTCAAGAACAACACCTCTGTTGTTGTAACTCATATTATAGGGTAAAAATAGTAATTCATACTTCATATTTCATAATTTTGTATCATGAAAATTAAATTACTCGCCATCGGCAAAACAGATCATAAACACTTGATTGAATTAATCAATCAATATCAAAATCGACTAAAACACTATATAAAATTTGAATTAGAGATAATTGCTGATATCAAAAATGTTAAACATTTAAGTGAAATTCAGCAAAAAGAAAAAGAAGGTCAACTCATCTTATCAAAAATACTACCCACAGATCAACTGGTTTTATTGGATGACAAAGGAAAACACTTTACCTCTATTGAATTCTCTGAATATTTACAAAAGAAAATGAATACCGGTTTAAAACAGTTGGTATTTGTTATTGGAGGACCCTATGGTTTTTCTGAACAGGTGTATAAGAAAGCAAATGGTAAAATTTCACTATCAAAAATGACCTTTTCCCACCAAATGATTCGTTTATTTTTTATTGAGCAACTATACAGAGGATTTACTATTTTAAAAAATGAACCGTATCATCACGAATAGTTATGTCAAGCTGATTTTTTCTTTTCTGACATAAAAAATCAAGGAACTAAAAACTTTGTAACTTTGTAAACCCATATTAAAAAAATTTCAACATTATTATGAAACTTGTTTTTGCAACAAACAACCCAAACAAACTCAAAGAAGTACAAGAAATGTTACCTAATACAATTGAACTTTTGAGTTTAAGTGATATTAACTGCTATGATGAAATAGACGAAACCGAAATGAGTCTAGAGGGGAATGCAACCTTAAAGGCAGATTATATTACCCAAAAATATGGGTACGACTGTTTTGCAGATGACACTGGTTTAGAAGTAGAAAGCCTAAATGGAAAACCTGGTGTATATTCTGCCCGTTTTGCAGGAGAGCCCAGTAACTCTGAAAATAATATGCAAAAATTATTAACCGATTTAAAAAATAAATCAAATAGAAATGCCCAATTTAGAACAGCTGTTTCTTTAAATATAAATGATGCTAATTTTCTTTTTGAGGGGATTTGCAAAGGCGCTATTTTAGAAAAAAAACAAGGAGAAAAAGGGTTTGGATACGATCCAATTTTTAAACCCGAAAATCATACAAACTCATTTGCAGAAATGTCTTCAGAAGAAAAAAATATCATTTCTCATAGAGGTATTGCTATTAAAAAATTAGTCTCTTTTTTATCATCCTATAAAAAATAGATCATCAGAATAAATAGGACATTATGGAGCAAAAAAGATTCACAATACATTTTATTTTTTTATCAGTTTTACTGATCATTTTATTCTTTATAAATATTAGTTTAGGCTCTGTTGCAATTCCATTTAAAGAGTTATTTAATCGTCTTTTTGGAGGGGACATCTCGAAGGAAAGTTGGGAAATCATAATTGTAAATTTTAGAATCCCTAAAGCGATTACAGCTATTTTAGTTGGTTCTGGTTTGTCGGTTTGTGGATTATTAATGCAAACACTTTTCAGAAATCCCTTAGCAGGTCCATTTGTTCTTGGTATTTCCTCTGGTGCAAGCTTAGGAGTTGCTATTTTAATTTTAGGCTCCTCTGTTTTTGGAGGCTTTTTATTATCATCTTCAATCTCAAATTGGTCTTTACCGATTGCGGCAAGTTTAGGTTCTTTCTTTGTATTATCAGCTGTAATTATTGCTGCAAATAAACTTAGAAACACCATGTCAATTTTAATCATTGGGTTAATGTTTAGCTCTTTAACCTCTGCAATAATTAGTGTTCTAGCCTACTTTAGTGAAGCTTCTCAAATTCAGCAATACTTATTTTGGAGTTTTGGAAGCCTGGGTAATTTATCATGGGAAGAATTACAGGTTTTTATTAGTATCTATTGCATTGGCATGATAGGAACTATCTTCCTTATAAAACCCTTAAACAGCTTTTTACTAGGTGAAAATTATGCAAAAAGTTTGGGAATAAATATAAAGAAAAATAGAAATATTATCCTTTTAATTACAAGTATTGTAACCGGGGTAATTACAGCCTTTTCTGGTCCAATTGCCTTCATCGGTTTGTCAGTTCCTCATATTGCAAGAATGTTTTTTTTAAGTTCTAATCATAAAATACTGTTACCAGCGGTTGCAATAATTGGTGCGATTGTTTTGTTAATTTGTGATGCTGTAGCACAACTTCCAACAAGTGAATTTACACTTCCAATAAACGCAGTTACCTCACTATTCGGAGCACCTATCGTAATTTGGTTGTTGGTAAGAAAAAAGAAATTATTTGTATAAATGGAAAGGTTCAAAAAAAATACAATTCTTGCAGCACAAAATCTATCTGTAGGATATCCGCTAAAAAAGGATTTTAAAGTCGTTGTATCAGATATCAATTTAGAAATTGAAAAAGGAAAACTAATTACGGTACTTGGTAAAAATGGGATCGGAAAATCAACCCTATTAAGAACCTTTTCTAGAGTTCAAACAGCCATTTCCGGCACGGTATTACTTCATGGAGAAAATATAGAAAAACTTACCCAAAAAGAGCTTTCAACACAATTAAGTCTGGTATTAACTGAACGCTTACCAGAAAGTCAATTAACAGTTTACGAAATAATTGCACTGGGAAGACAACCCTATACAAATTGGATTGACAAGCTCTCTACTACTGATCTCGAAAAAATAGAGATGGCCATTCATCAAACAGAAATTGAACATCTTAAAAACAATCGTTTTTATGAATTAAGTGATGGTCAACTTCAAAGGGTTTTGATTGCCAGAGCACTGGCACAAGACACCGAAATTATTATTTTAGACGAACCTACCGCCCATCTTGACATGCATCATACTATTAAAATATTTTCTTTGTTAAAGAAACTCGTTTCGGAAACACAAAAAACAGTTATCTTATCAACCCATGAAGTGAATTCAGCGATTCAATTGGCTGACGAAATACTACTTTTAACACCAGACACCTATCATTTTGGTACGACAAGTGAATTTATTCATGCAAATACATTTGAAACTTTGTTTCCTGGAGAACTAATTACCTTTGACAAAAATATACAGCAATTTATAATGAACAAAAACTCTTTTTAATCGATGAAAAAAATACTTAATATTGCTATCGCTATAAGTTTTATGGCATGTAATACTTACAAAAGCACCTCTGATAAAAATACAAGTACAGAGGAAGTTATAACATATGCCGAAACAATTACCTCCAAAGATTTAAGCAAACACTTATTCATTTATGCTTCAAATGAATTTGAAGGAAGGAACACCGGAGAACCTGGACAAAAAAAAGCGGTTGACTACTTAAAAAACTTTTATATAACTGAAGGCATTGTCTCTCCAAAAGGCATCACTGATTATTTCCAAAAAATACCTTCAGAATGGCTGACAAAGAATGCAAAAGTTGAATTAAAAAATTCTGAAAATGTACTTGCTTTTATTGAGGGTAGCGAAAAACCAGACGAAATTATAGTCATTTCTGCACATTTAGATCATGAAGGGATAAAAAACGGAAAGATTTACAATGGAGCAGACGATGATGGTTCTGGAACCGTTGCTATTTTAGAAATTGCACAAGCCTTTCAAATGGCAGTAAAAGCTGGAAAAAGCCCTAAACGTTCTATTTTATTTTTACACGTTACTGGTGAAGAAAAAGGACTTTTAGGCTCTAGGTACTATACAGATGTAGCTCCTATCTTTCCTCTAGCAAATACAGTATGCAATTTAAACATTGACATGATTGGTAGAATTGACGACAGACATAAAACCGATACTAATTATTTATATTTGATAGGGTCAGACAAACTGAGTACAGAATTGCATACTATATCTGAAACAATAAATAAAAAATACATAGATATTAATATCGATTATAAATATAATGACATAAACGATCCCAACAGATTCTATTATAGATCTGATCATTATAACTTTGCAAAAAATAATGTACCCGTTATTTTTTATTTTAACGGAACACATGCAGATTACCATCAACCATCAGATACTCCAGATAAAATCAACTATGAATTATTAGAAAATAGAACGCGTTTGATTTTTCATACCGCCTGGGAAGTTGCAAATAGAGAGAAAAGAATTCTCGCCGATAAAGCGATTATTGAGAAGAAAACGAATTAATAGCAGGAATAAAATTGTGATTAAAACCAACGTTAGTGTTGGTTTTTTTATTTAAAATAATTAATATCTGACCCTAATTAACTGTAAAATAAGCCCTCGCATACCTCTGAACATGATGAAGGAATTCATCGGTTACTTTTTTAGAAGTTTTGGAAACTTCCTTTTAAATTTTTGCAATCTTGGTATAGAAACTGCCCGAACATATTCTTGGTTTGGGTTTCTTTTTTCAAAATCTTGGTGATAAGCCTCTGCTTTATAAAACTTTTTTAGTCGTGTAACTTCAGTAACAATGCTACCTTGATATTTCTCCTTGTTTAAATTGGCTATTATTTTCATAATGGCTTGTTTTTCGACATCAGAGGTATAAAAAGCAATAGATCTGTATTGAGTTCCATAATCGGGGTGTTGACCATTAACCGTTGTTGGATCATGAGAACCAAAGAATACAGTTAATAAGGTGGTAAAAGAAACTTTTTTTGGATTATAATACACCGCAACAGTTTCAGCATGACCCGTTTTGCCTGTTCCAATAGTTTGATATGTTGGAGATAAGGTATGGCCTCCTGCATAGCCAGAAACAGCCTCTTCTACTCCAATAACACTCTCAAAAACAGCCTCTACACACCAGAAACAACCACTTGCAAAATAAGCTATTTTAATTTCGTCCTTTGAAACATCCATTAACTTTGCTTGAGAAGTGTTCTTATCGGTAAAACCGTAATAAAATAGTAATGATATTAAACAACCAAAAAAAATAATAGGTTTTAAAATATTCTTCATAATAATGTAGTTACAATGATTAATATAAACTCCAAGATGATAGTATTCTGTTTAAAAATCTCAAAGAGCACAATACAAAAATATGTTTTTCAGAGCGATCTCCTGTTGTCTTCTCACAAACTATTTACAACTTGTTTACAACTTTAGCATTTTGTTAAGAAACCTCCTTGTAGAAAATCGATGAGATTCCTATTTTTGTTTGCATATATTTATACTAAATAAATGGAGCATTTTATAGTTTCTGCACGCAAATATCGTCCTCAAAATTTTGAAGATGTGGTTGGGCAACAAGCCATTACCAATACCTTAGAAAATGCGATAAGAAACAATCATCTTGCACAAGCATTACTGTTTACGGGCCCTCGTGGAGTCGGAAAAACCTCATGTGCTAGAATTCTGGCAAAAAACATCAATCAACAAGGTGTGAAAGTTTCTGAAGAGGAAGATTTTGCATTCAATATTTTTGAGCTAGATGCTGCATCTAATAATTCTGTAGATGATATTAGAAGTCTAACAGAGCAAGTTCGTATTCCTCCTCAAACAGGAAAATATAAAGTTTATATCATTGATGAAGTTCATATGCTCTCTCAGGCAGCTTTTAATGCGTTTCTAAAAACCTTAGAAGAGCCTCCTGCGCATGCTATTTTTATTCTCGCAACTACCGAGAAACATAAAATTATTCCAACCATTTTATCTCGATGTCAAATCTTTGATTTTAAACGAATTGGGGTACTGGATGCTAAAAATTATCTCAAGATTATTTGTGAAAAAGAAAATATCACTGCAGAAGATGACGCCCTCCATATTATTGCTCAAAAGGCTGATGGCGCTATGCGTGATGCTCTCTCAATTTTTGATAGAGTTGTCAGTTTTTCAGGAACTAATTTAACTCGTGAAGCTGTTACCGAAAATCTAAATGTTTTAGACTACGAAACCTATTTCAACATGACTGATTTGGTCCTTGAAAACAAAATTCCACAAGTATTAAATGCATTTAATACTGTCTTAAGCAAAGGGTTTGAAGGACATCATTTTATAAATGGGTTGGCAAGTCATTTTAGAGATTTATTAGTTGCTAAAGACAAAGATACTTTAGCATTATTAGAAGTTGGTGACGTTGCAAAAAAGAAATATTTAACCCAGGCAACCAAAGCGAACATACCTTTTTTAATGCAAGCAATTAAAAAAGCTAATGAGTGTGATTTAAACTACAGAGCCAGCAAAAATCAACGACTTTTGGTTGAGTTAACATTAATGCAAATTGCCTCTATCACTTTTGATGGAGAAAAAAAAAAATCAGCTAATTATATAATACCTGCTACTTTTTTCCAAGCGCTTTCACCTGCCGCAAAAGAAATATCTAAACCCCTAGAGAAGAAAACTACAATCGCTCCTCTCAAAGAAGTTACAACAAAAAAACCTACCCTAGAAAAAGGAATTTATAAGTCTGCAGAAAGAAGAACTTCCTCACTATCTCTAAAAAGTATACATCATAAAAAAGAGGATAAAAAAGCGAGTACTGAGGTTAACTATGACAATCATCCTAAAGAAGTATTTACAGAAAAGACACTTCAAAAACATTGGGAAGAATACACCGATTTACTAAATAAAAAGGGACAAAAAAGTATGGCTTCAATCGTTGGTACAGCAGTACCTATACTAGAAGATGGCTTTAAAATATTATTTACAGTTCCTAATAAATTGATGGAAGATCAATTTAAAAAAGGAAAACCAAAACTTTTAAAATTTTTAAGAGAACAATTAAATAATTATGGTATTGAGATCATTTTAACATTAAACGAAACTGTAGAGAAAAAATTTGCATACACTCCTCAGGAAAAATATCTTAAAATGAAGGGAATGAATCCTCTGTTAGAAAAATTACGTCAAACTTTTGAATTGGACATGTAAAAAATTATTTGACATGAAAACCTTTATTACACGAACGAAATAATAATTTCTTAGTGCACTAGTTTACAACTTTTCCCAAGTAAAACAATGTAATATCCTCTTTTGCAAACTTATTTTTTTCAAATTCTGGTAATAGATAAATGCCCTGTTTATTTTCTACAAATAATGGAATAGATTTCTCCTCTTTAGAAAGCACTTCTAATAATGAATTATACTCTTTTTGATTGGAAATATTCACTTCGTTAATGATTGGGTTTTCTCTATAGGCTTCACTTAAATTAATATAATCATCATGAGGTGTAAAAAAGGATTCTCGATCGCTATCAGAAGCTTCTGTAATCTCTTTTGAAGAAGCTAACTTATAAGCCCCTTGCTCCCCAAAATTCTGAGAAAATTTGTTTAATGCATGCATATTTACCTGATCACTTCCTGTCAAAGCTATTAAATAGCCTACATCATTTAATTCTATATTATTAGCCAATTCATCGTCATATACATCTACTTTAAAAGCCTCTATATCAGAATCTAAAGCTTCTTGAATAAAGCTTTTATTTGAATCTATCAAAATAACTCTTTTGCCTTTGTTTTTTAAAAACTTCGCAATTAATCTTACAGGCTTAGAAGCTCCAACGAATAAAACAGCATCAGATTTTTTAAGAAAAACACCTACCATTTTAGCAAAAAAACGAGCGGTTGTAGCATTTAATAATACGGTTCCAAGAACAATCATAAAAACCAAAGGCGTAATATATTCTGCTCCATCAACTCCTTGTTTTATTAATTTACTTCCAAATAAGGAAGCAATTCCTGCAGCTACAATTCCACGAGGGCCCACCCAACTGATAAATAACTTTTCATTTAATTTTAAATTGGAGTTAAGGGTACTTGCAAATACCGCTATGGGTCTAATTATAAAAACAACCACAGCAAAAAGCACCACTGTTTTCCATGTATACAGAAGAAATAAATCTTCAATATTAATGTTTGCAGATAATAAAATAAATAAAATAGAAATTAATAGTACACTCAAAGATTCTTTAAAATAGAGTAACTCTTTTAAATTTGCTAGGTTACCATTTCCTAAAACCATACCCATAACCACCACGGCCAATAAACCAGATTCATGAGCAAAAATTTCTGACAGTACAAAAACCAATAGGACCGCTGATAAAGCAACTACGTTTAATAAATAATGTGGAATTAATTTTTTATTAATCGAAAAAGCAAGTGCATGTGCGAAAGTAAATCCGAAAGTAGTTCCAAACAGTAAAATTTTACCAAACTCAATCAAGGCTGTTTTTGTAAAAGCGCCTCCTCCTCCAACGCTTATGAACTCGAAAACTAAAACAGCTACTAATGCTCCTATGGGATCAATTAAAATCCCCTCCCATTTCAACACCGTAGAAATATCTTTTTTTAATGGAATGTTTCTTAAAATTGGCGTTATTACTGTAGGTCCTGTTACGATAATTAATCCTGAAAATAGAAAAGAAAGTTCCCATCCAAGATCAAAAATATAATGTGCCACGACTCCTGCGCCAAAAAAAGTAATTGCAGAACCTAAAGTAATGAGTTTTGTAATTACAGGTCCTACATTCTTAATTTCACTTCTTTTTAAGGTCAACCCTCCTTCAAAAAGAATAATACTTATGGCTAATGAAACAAAATAGTACAAACCATCTCCTGGAAAAAGTCCTTTTTCTCCATTCCAAATTGGTTCTATCCATTTTCCACCATCATCACTTAAATACTCGGCAGCAATAGGACCTACCAACAAACCGATTAATAATAGAGGTAAAATTGCCGGAATTTTTAACTTCCATGCAACCCATTGAGCTACGATTCCTAAAATAATAATTCCAGCTAATTCTAACATTTATTTCAATATATTCGTTTAATATGTAAATTTAAGAATGTTTACGCATCAATAAAAAAAATATATTAATTTTTTTATTGTAAAGTTCCCTATATTGTGCCTATTACTTGACCTTTAAACTTTTTTATTTTTGAAAAAATTTGATAAATTATTAATAGGTATTGCATTTTCACCAAACTTAAAATCGAATATTTTTGAGGCTGTTAGGCTGGCGAATATGTTTGACGCTGAATTAGTTGGAGTTCATGTTGGCACAAAATCTGATGAAAAAAAAACAGCTTTAAAGGCTCTTTTATCAGAAGCAAATCCACTCAAAAAACCTTTCAAAGCTATTTGGAAAGAGGGAAATCCTGTAAATGTAATTCTTGAAACGACCATTTCAGAAAAAATTGACTTACTTATTCTTGGAGCAATTCAAAAAGAAAACTTATTTAAATACTATGTAGGTTCTATTGCCAGAAAAATTACAAGAAAAGCACCTTGTTCTGTTTTATTACTAATTAAGCCCTCTATTGTTAGAGTTGCCTGTAAGCATATTGTGGTTAATGGTTTACAAGAAGAAAGAACCGAGGAAACCATCAAAACAGCTTTTACAGTTTCTAATTTTTTACAATGCAATAAAATTACTATCGTGGAAGAAGTGAGTCAATCAGAATTACACGTAAAAGTGAGTGACGACAAATCTTTGCGAAAAGCTAATATTGCAAAAGAAAGATTAAGCACGCGGGAAGACCAACGAGTAAAACATATTTTGGAAACCATAAACAACAAAAACATAACCGTAAAAACTCAGAGTATTTTTGGAAAAAGAGGATACTCTATTGGGCATTATGCAAAAGTAAAAAGAGCAGATTTATTGATAATGAATGCTCCCAACAAACTTGGTTTTTTTGATAGAATTTTTCCACATGATATTGAGTACATTTTATCTGAATTACCAACAGATGTATTAATTGTAAAGTAAATGACTAAAAAAAATACTTTTAAAACTTTTTTAAGTGATATTCCACAAAACCTTTTTTCAGGTTTTGTAGTTTCATTAATAGCCCTTCCCCTTGGATTGGGTTTAGCTTTGGCTTCAGGCGCACCTCCTATTTCTGGGATTATTGCAGCCATAGTTGGGGGTATTGTTGTTTCATTAATCGGAGGCTCTCACGTGACCATTACAGGACCAGGAAATGGTTTAGTAGTCGTTATTCTTGCGGCTATTACCACGCTTGGAGATGGCAATATGCAAGAAGGATTTTTATTTACTTTGGCGGCAATTGTCATCTCAGGAATCATCATGATAATTCTCGGCTTTTTAAGAATGGGTTCTTTAGGTGATTTCTTTCCAGGATCAGCAATACAAGGGATGTTGGCTGCTATAGGTATTGGAATTTTTGCCAAACAAATTCATGTTATGTTTGGAAATTTAAATGCCAAAGGAAGTATTATTGATTTACTAATTCAGATACCCGAAGGAATTATAAATTTAATTAAAACAAATGATTTGAGTATCTTGTATGCAGGCTCAATAGGAATCATAAGTTTACTAATTATGATTTTTTATAGTAAAATTAGAAATCGGTATTTTCAGTTGATACCAGCTCCTATGTGGATTGTAGTTTTAAGTGTAGGAATGTATTATTATTTTGATTTAGTTTCTTCATCAGCCTATCCTATTGATAAAAGTTTGCTAATCGCTTTACCCGATGACATCCTGTCGAATTTTGCCTTTCCTAATTTTTCAAAAATATACGATGCTGACTTTTTAAATGCAGTACTCGCCATTACATTAATTGCAAGTATAGAAAGTTTATTAAGTATTAAAGCTGTAGATAAATTAGACCCCTTAAAAAGAAGATCAAACGTAAATAAAGATATTCGCGCTCTGGGGTTAGCAACTGTAATTAGTGGTTTTTTAGGAGGACTAAATGTGGTTACTGTAATTGCAAGAAGCTCTGTAAATGTAAATAACAAGGGAACAAACAGATCCGCTAATTTTTTTCACGCTAGCTTTTTGGTTGTTTTTATTTTATTATTTGCAACTGAATTACGAAAAATACCACTACCGGCTTTAGCAGCAATATTGGTATATACTGGATACAAATTAGCATCTCCAGAAAACATTAAAAAGGTATTTCTAATTGGTTCAGAACAATTAATTATTTTTTCAATTACCTTATTAACAACAATCGTAACAAGTCTAATTACTGGTATAATCGTTGGAATTCTAGTTACTTTTATCATTCATATTATTATTAACAAAAACATTCTCTTGTTTATTAAAAACATCTTAAAACCAAATGTTTTAATGTTTAAAGAAGAAGGAAAATATTATGTTAGTGTTCAAAATTTTTCGAGTTTTTTAAACTACACAAAGCTGAAAACAAAGCTCGATCAAATACCCGAATCTGAAGAAGCCATTATCGACTTTTCGTTGTGTGATTTTGTCGACCATTCGGTAATGGAAAACATGAACAACTATTCTGAATCGTTCACTCGAAAAGGGGGGCATTTTGAAGTGATTGGTTTAGACGACTCTAAACCTGGAAGCGAGCATCCATTTGCTTTACGTAAAATACTTCCAAGACAAATTATTCTAAAAGATGGATATTTAACAAAAAGACAAAAATCCATTCAGAATATTAGTGAAGAAATGCAATGGAAGTATGATGCTTTTTCTGCAAGAGAAATGGAAGAACTTCCCAGCTTTGGATATTTTAAAACACGAAAAATTAACAAAGTTTCTAATGTACTCTCTAATGAAAATTGCACCATCTTTGATGTTCAGTTTTCTGAAGGAGAAATGATTGCTAAACAAGTAATTAAAGCAACAATGTTACATATTCACCCGCTAAAACCTGTTCCAGATTTTACACTTGACAGAGAGGGAATTTTTGAATATATATTAGATTTTGCAGGGTATACAGATATCAACATAGACAAGCATCGAGATTTTAGCAAACGTTTTTATTTAGCTGGAAAAAATGAAGAAAAGATTAGAAATTTTTTCACAAATGAATTAATTTTGTTTTTTGAAAGTAACAAACAGTATCATATAGAAGCTTCGCAAAACGGACTTTTAGTAATAGGTCATGAACGCTTATCAAGCGTTAAAGAAATGAAAGCCCTTGCCTACTTTGGAATGGGATTGCAACAAACAATATAATTAGTATGCTTGGATTACAATTTGAAACCAAAACTTCTTGGGCAGAAATTGCCAAAGATGATTTACAGCAAATCTTAACAGACCATGCCTTTTTAGAACAAAAAGCGGCCTCAAATGCAGTTTCTATTATCATTAACTATTCTGAAGAAACAGCGTTAGTTAAGGAAATGAGTACTATTGCAATTGAAGAAATGCAGCACTTTAAAATGGTGCATTTGTTAATGGTAAAACGAGGATTCGTTTTAGGAAGAGAGCAAAAAAATGACTACGCTATTCGATTGCAAAAGTTCTTTAACAAGACAAAGAACCGAACCGATGCATTGATACAAAGATTGTTAGTTGCCGCATTAATAGAAGCAAGAAGTTGTGAACGTTTTAAAGTGTTTGCTGAAAATATGGAAGACGAAGAATTGTCTAAATTTTATACTAATTTAATGGTTTCTGAAGCAAACCACTACACTGTCTTTTTAAAGTTTGCACGCGAATATCAAGACAGAGAAATCGTTGATCAAAAATGGAATGCATTGGTTGCTTTTGAAGCAGAAATGATGAAAGAACGAGGCAATTCGGCCAAAATACACGGCTAAAAGCTCCGTTTTTTATAAAACTATTTAACTTTGAAATGAATTTAAAAAATGTTCTCAAAAGAAGAAGCGGTAAGATTACGTAAAGATTTTTGGACTAGTTTTGGCAAATCGTTTCCAAAAAAATGGTTGTTGTATAATACAAAGATAAAAGGATTCTCTTTTAAATTTGTTGCAGACAGAAAAAAAGCCCTTGTAAGTTTAGATATTGAAAATCCCGATGAGTTAGTTAACCTCCTCTATTTTGACCAACTTATTTCTCTAAAAACATTATTACAAAATGAGCTTCCAAAAATTGTTTTTAATAGCGAATATGAATTAGAAAACGGAAAAAAAATTCATAGAATATATGTACCTTTTGAAGGTGATTTTAGTATTTATAATAAAAACACATGGAGAGACTGCTTCGAATTTTTTGAACATACAATGGCGAAGTTTGAAGTTTTTTACTTTGAATATGAAGACTTTATAAAAAACATATAAATTTAAACTGTACCCCTTTGATTATAAAAAAAAGGACTCTTTTATTTATCTAAATTTAAATAAAATGGTTATTATACATAATTAACCGGTGTATATTTGTACTATGATTAAAAATGACACTATAATAGCTTTAGCGACCCCCTCTGGGGTTGGAGCAATATCTGTAATTAGACTTTCTGGTGAAAAGTCTATCGAGATTGTAGCAGCTTTTTTCAATCCTATAAAAAAAGGAAAAATACTTAACAATCAAAAATCACACACCATTCATTTAGGGCACATTGTAAATAATGAGACTCTTTTAGATGAAGTTTTAGTAAGCGTTTTTAAAAATCCGAAATCTTATACAGGAGAAAACGTCGTAGAAATATCATGTCATGGTTCTAGCTTTATACAACAAGAAATCATACAATTATTTTTAAAGAATGGTTGTAGAATGGCCGACAATGGTGAATTTACGATGCGTGCTTTTTTAAATGGTAAAATGGATTTATCTCAAGCGGAAGCTGTTGCAGATGTGATTGCTTCAAACTCTGCCGCAAGTCACCAAATAGCCATTCAACAAATGCGCGGTGGTATTACAAATACATTAAAAGAATTGAGAGGTCAATTACTAGATTTTGCAGCATTAATTGAATTAGAGCTTGATTTTTCTGGAGAAGATGTTGAGTTTGCTGACAGAACAAAATTCAAAAACTTAGTCACAAAAATCACCCTGGTCTTAAAACAACTGATTGATTCTTTTTCATTTGGAAATGCATTGAAAAACGGAATCCCTGTTGCCATTATAGGTGAGCCAAATGTTGGAAAATCGACGCTCTTAAATTCACTTTTAAATGAGGAAAAAGCCATTGTTTCAGACATTGCAGGGACTACAAGAGATGCCATTGAAGATGAAATTATTATCGATGGAGTTGCTTTTCGATTCATAGACACTGCAGGAATTAGAGAAACAAAAGATATAATAGAAAACATCGGTATTAAAAAAGCCTATGAAAAAGCAGACAATGCTCAATTGATACTATTTTTAATTGATGCAAATAAATACAACCATTCTAAGAATACCTTTTTATCAGAAATTGAAACCATCAATACTCGTTTTCCAAATAAACGAGTACTAGTCATCGCAAATAAAATAGATACACTCTCTGATACTGATATTAACTTACTTCAGGAAGAAATTAATCATTTAATTCTATTATCAGCAAAAAACACAATTGGCATAGAGGCTTTAAAGACTGAATTAACCTCTCTTGTCAATATAGGAGCTTTAAGTAATAATGAAACCATCGTTACGAACTCTCGCCATTTCGAGGCTTTAAATAATGCATTGACAGCTATTTTATCTGTACAACAAGGCATTGATTTGGAAATTTCAACTGATTTATTTTCTATTGATATTCGAGAATGTTTACGTCATTTAGGAAATATTACCGGAGAATATGATGTCGACAAAGATATCTTAGGTCATATTTTTTCTAACTTTTGTATCGGAAAGTAACCATGCAAAATGAACAAATAACAAAACACCACTAACCTCTACAAAATCCTACAAATAAGAGGATTAATAAAATTACTTCAAACATCTGTTAATAACTACTATCTGTTTGTTATGTAAATTATTTGCACCTTATTTGTACCTATGATTAAAACAAGGTACAAATAAAGTACTTTCTATCTGGTAATGTTACCCTAAATTGTTCTTAAAGGTACTTAACAACGTTTAAAGATACCTAACACTATACTTTTATGAGTAGTAATATTTTAGTACAAAGGATTTGTCAAAACTGTAATACAGAATTTACAGCCAAAACTACAGTCACTAAATACTGCTCTAATAACTGCGCTAAAAATGCATGGAGAAATTGGAGACAAAGGTTTTTTTAATTTCTATTACTTAATTGATGGTGTTCAGCATATACGAGGGTTTTTTTTCCCAATGAATTTATTTCTAACTACCCATGTTTTCTTTTAGAGAATAAGTCTAAATTTTATATTCAAGCTCTGGAAGACTGCTCAGTTACACTTATACACCGAGATGATCTTTTAATGCTTTATGAAAAACTTCCTAAAATTCAAGTACTTAGCAGAAAAATAGTTGAGAATTTGTACATGGAAGTTTCAGAAAAATACGAATCTTTTTTTCTTAAATCCCCAGAGGAGCGTTATTTGGAATTAATAAATAAGAGGCCTAACTTTCTTCAAAGAGTACCTCAATATATGATAGCTTCCTATTTAGGAATGACACCTGAAGGATTAAGTCGAATTCGGAAACGAAATTCCTAAAAAATAGTATTTATTTCTTAACCCGGATCAATGTGTGTGGATTTCCAATAAATTATTTTTGAAAATTAATTTTCAAAAATAACCTATGTTTAAGTTACGATTTGTTTTATTACTAGCCACTTCTTTTTGCTTTAGTCAAAACACCCCAATTACAGATGCTAATTTTCAAACTGCAATAAATACTTGTTTAACCAACAATCCAGAGGATGGAATGTGTTCAGATAGTGAATATGGTGCAATGCCAGACTGGGACGTGAGCCAAGTAACTGATATGAGAGGAGCCTTTAAAGGTAATGTTACTTTCAATGGGGATATCAGTTCTTGGGATACAATTAGTGTGACTAATATGGCTGCTATGTTTGATGGAGCAACCGCTTTCAATCAAG
>Ga0206677_10001688_pt1 | contig 20180 bp, 13 predicted proteins | sample M130m12015metaG_FD_155475 | JGI IMG/M metagenome (GOLD analysis project Ga0206677, IMG submission 155475) | Ammonia-oxidizing marine archaeal communities from Monterey Bay, California, United States - M1 30m 12015 | ecosystem: Environmental > Aquatic > Marine > Intertidal zone | place: USA...
AGTTGGAGATTTCATACAAGCAACGGATTCACACACGTGCATGGGAGGGGCTTCCAACGCTCTGACGTATGGAGTTGGAGCAACCGAATATTCTAGTTTGATTTATTCTGGATTTACCTTTGTCAAAGTCCCTGAATCTATTAGATTTGAATTAACTGGGAGGCTAAATGATGGTTGTACTGCGAAAGATGTAATCCTGTACATTTTGGCTGACCATGCGCGTGAAGAATTAACATTGAATCGCTCAATGGAATTCGGAGGGCCTGGCTTATCATCTCTATCTGTTGACGAGAGGGCAACTCTCTGTAATATGGCTACAGAGTGCAGCGGAAGGACTGGAATCTGTGAAGCGGATGGAATCCTATATGATTGGATGGAGAAGGCGCAAAATATCAGTCGTGAACATATGGAACAGATGTCAGTAATGCCGGATGCGGGCGCAAAATATGACGGAGGGGTTCACATAATTGACCTATCAGAAATTGTCCCTATGGTTGCACACCCTGGAGACCCTGACAAAGGAGTTCCTTCGGACCCAACAAATGGCGCTAATATTTCAGATATCGGCGAAGTAAAAATCGACATTGCATATGGGGGGTCTTGTACTGCAGGAAAAGAAGATGATGTCGCTTACTATGCAATGGTATGCACCGCTGCTGAAAAGGCTGGTTTGAAAGTCAAAGATGGCGTTCAATTCTTCATACAATACGGTAGCGGACAAGTCAAGGATTTGGCTGTTAGGAAGGGGTGGCACGATTTATTCGCACGTGTTGGCGTCAAGCTAATTGATCCAGGTTGTGGCGCTTGTATTGGAGCAGGTCCCGGTGTTTCCATCACTCCGGAGCAAGTTACTGTATCTGCCATAAACCGTAACTTCCAAGGCCGCTCCGGGCCAGGAAAGTTATACCTTGCTAGCCCTCTAACTGTTGCAACGAGTGCATTTACTGGCCACATTTCAGCCTGGGAAAATGACTTCTAAGATGTGATAATTTGTCTAACAAAGGCATGGCCACACTCAGTATTTTTGGAGTGATTGGCGGTATTGCATTCACAATATACTTGACTCAAACATTACTGGCGCCATTGATAGAGAAAGCCACTTGGTTTCCCGATAACGGTCTGATTGGCATCATTGCATGGCTACTTTTGTATGTCGTTCTGGCACTGTTAATAGCACCTGCGAGTTTGCACAAATTCATCTCAGGAGTATTATTTGGTTTCTGGGGCGGGTGGGCTATTGCATTTATTGGGGCTTGTCTTGGCGCAATACTGCCTTTCTGGCTTACGAAAAAATATCTGTATGGTCTTGTCGATTCGAAATTGAGCGCTAAACCAACACTAAGAGCCATGAAAAAGGCGGTTAGTGAAGATGGTTTGAGGTGTGTTTTCCTAACTAGAGTAAGTTTAGTAATTCCTTATCCTGTCCTTAATTACGGATATGGATTAACCGATGTTACTTGGAGAGATTACCTTCTAGGGAATGCTGGAATGATTGTTCCTGGCGCCTTGTACGCGTATTGGGGATCTAAAGCAGCTGATTTGTCGGTAGCTATGGACGAAGGTAGAGATTGGACATATTGGACTGCAATTGTTGCTTCACTGATACTGACTGTTTGGATAATTGCATATCTGCGTAAAATCACTCTGTCTCATATTGCGTTGGAAAGTCAAGAATTAACGCCATGATTCAAGAACCCCGGGCGCTGGGGTTAGGTCGCTCAAGGCCCAACGTCATTAGGACGAAGGAGGACCGTGGGTGGAGTGATTAGCGTGTCGGGCATTGCAGACAAGATGGCGAGTAACCAAAAACAGATTGCAATTTCTGAGTTTTTTGAGAAGAATAAACACTTCCTTGGTTTCGATTCTCTACCTCGTTCTATCATCACCGCTGTTAAAGAAGCGGTAGACAACTCCTTGGATGCTTGTGAGGAAGCAAGAATTCTTCCTGACATAGTTGTGAAGATCACTAAGATTGACACTAAGAAGGATATTTTAGAATTACAAACCGAGGATAACGGCCCTGGAATTCCACAAAAAAGTATTGAGAAGGTTTTCGGGCAACTATTATTCGGTTCTAGATTCCACGCAATACGACAGAGTCGTGGCCAACAGGGAATTGGTATTACGGGAGTAGTAATGTATTCACAATTGACGACTGGAAAGCCCACTCAGGTCCTCTCAAAGATTGCCGGCGAGCCTACTGCTGTTAGTGTCAATATTGGCCTAGATACACGAAAAAACAAGGCTGTGAAAAGTGAACAAACTCGTATTATCTGGGAAAACGAAGATATGACCATGAAGGAACATGGCGTTCGAGTCACTACTAGAATGAAAGCGAAATATCAGCGTGGGCGCCAATCCGTTTTCCAATATCTACGAATGACGAGTATCGTTAATCCGCATGCAGAAATTACATTCGTCGACCCTGATGGTGAAAGATACCACTGGCCAAGAGTCACAGAGCGTCTTCCAAGGAAGGTTGATGCTATCAAGCCACACCCACACGGTATTGAGTTGGGGCAACTACAGAGAATGTGTAGGGAAACATCAGATTCAAGAATTTCTGTATTCCTCAGACAAAACTTTTCCGGAGTTTCAATGAGAGCAGCTAAGGAGTTGTGCGAAGCAGCAGAATTATCGGTTAGTACCAAACCTAAATCGATGAAACCTGATGATGTTAGAGCACTATTAGAAGCATTCCAGGGTGAAAGGACAGTGGGGGGCAAAGTGATTAAATTACTTAGCCCACCAACCAATTGTCTTTCTCCAATAGAAGAAATGTTGATCAAAAAGGGGCTTTCAAAAACTATCGATTCTAAATTTATCGCAACTATGACTCGAGCGCCTTCTGTCAGCCACGGAAATCCGTTCCAAGTCGAGGTTGGTCTAATATTCGGTGAAGGAATGTCCGCCGACAAACATGTTGAAGTCTTGCGGTTCGCAAATCGAGTTCCGCTAATGTATCAGCAGGGGGGATGTCTACTAACCAAAGCCATAGAAAGTGTTGATTGGAGACAATATGGATTAGAGCAGGCTGGAGGAAAGGGTGTACCAAAAGGGCCAGCAGCCATACTAGTACACTTGGCGAGCACAAACGTTCAGTTTACTTCTGAAGCAAAAGAAGCGTTGTCGGATAACGAATTCGTTTTTGAAGAAACTCGCAAAGCTATGCTTGAGATGGGGCGTGGTTTGAGAAAGCACCTTGAGAAGAAGAAAAAGATGGCGAAGACTCGAGAGAAGTTCGAACTCATCAACGATATTCTCCCGGCTATTGCCGAAAAATCTGCAGCGATTTTAGAACGCCCTGTACCCGATTTAGCAGGCTCAATTACCAAAATAATGAGTGCAGTAATCTGCAATGAATCAACAGTTTGGAATAAAGATACTAAACAGACTGATGTGTCTATAACGTTGTTCAATTATACTGCGAGGGCTAGAAGTTACTCTCTACTTGTTAATTGGCCTGAGAAATCTGATGCCGAGTTCGTAGGAAATGAGCGCGGAGGCAGAAAGGAAGCTATGGGCATCTGGGGATGGAAGATTGAAACTTTGGAGCCAGGGGAGCAAGCGGTGGTTGAATACTCCCTTTCAGGTCTTGAAAAAGGAGACTGGACTGAAACTGAAGTGTTCTTCAGAGGTAGTCAAGATGTCATTGGAGCTACAAAACTGGATGAAAAGATGCTGGTTGAGATCCGTAGACAAGAAGAAATTCTTACGAAAGCCGAAGAAACTAGCATTGAAAATAATGAAGATTCAGTACCTTCATTTGAACCGGGCGTGGTTGAAGGAGATTCTGGACAAACTACTCTCTTTGGAGGTGATGTCTGATGGCACGCGTGAATGATCCTGAACTAACAAAAGCCAGATTGCATTTAGTCGTTGAAGAAATGTATGACCGAATAGTGAAGGGGGAGCCTCCCACGATGACACTGCCTGTTAGAACGAAGAATAATATCGGCTTTGACAAAAAGTTGGGGGTTTACAAATATGGCAAAAAGCGGTCAACGCGAGATGCTACAAGCCTAGGTTCGGCAAAGAATCTACTTCGGGCATTGCATGTCGTTGAATTTATTGAAGAGATGATTGAGGCTGGAAAATCTTCAACTTTGAGAGAAATGTATTACATCTCTGAAGGATGGGGGTTAGGTAAATTTGGTGGACAGAATGAGTCTAACAATCTTGCAGAAGACCTCGAAGTTGTTACATCTTGTTTGAGAGAGGATTTCAAACTTAGACCTGAAGAAGATGGTGCTAGGATGATTGGAAATATAACTCTCAATGAATTGAATAGAAGAGGGCAATGGATGACAATCAATGCTAGAGATGATGTTGGAGACTCCGGATATGGCCTCCCATACAATGTAGAGATTGAAAAAATTCAACTCAAAGAGCATGATGTCAAATTCCTAATGGCCATCGAGACTGGTGGTATGTTTGACAGATTGGTTGAAAATGGGTTTGATGAAGAATATGACTGTGGTCTGATTCATCTCAAAGGTCAACCTGCGCGTTCAACGCGCCGAATTATGAAGCGTATGAATGAAGAATGGGACCTTCCTGTTGTAGTATTCCTAGACGGTGACCCATGGTCATTCAGAATTTTCGCATCTATAGCATATGGTGCGATTAAGACTGCTCATATTTCGGAATATCTTGCTACACCATCTGCTAGTTATCTTGGGATAACTTCTGATGACATATTAGCATACGATTTGCCTTCTGATGACCTTTCAAAGAAAGACATAGAAGCTTTGAATGCTGAACTGAGCGACCCCCGGTTCGCCGACGGTTGGTGGCAAGACCAGATCAATATGATGCTCGAGATAGGAAAGAAAGCTGAACAGCAATCTCTAGCAAAATATGGTCTAGATTTCGTAACAGATACATATCTTCCAGAAAAATTGGAAGAAATGGGACTAGCATGAAGCCGTTTGGTTGAAGATAGATACCCGTTCAGGTGTAACTATGCAGCCTTCACAAACCTCTTCGCCGTGGCCGAAGCGGATTTTGATTACAGGTGTCGTTTTGGCTGTTTGTGGGGTCGTCGCATTCGCTCTGATTGGAGAAAGTTATGCTTCCCTTGCAGACCCTAGAGAAACCTCAGAACATAGTGCCGAAATTGGTGAAATTAATTCCATGACACTTGAAGAAGGGTGTTGGGTGGTTAATGTTGAAGGCAGTGATGACGATTATATTACTCAATTCAATTATGTTGAAGACGGTGCTGCAGGAGATTCGGTTGATGATGATTGTAGGACTGATTTCCAGACTGTAGCAACCGATGTTGACTTTGCAACTATAACCAAATTAAACATTGAAAAAGAATCTGAAATATTGATAACAATTGATTGTGAAGAGGGTGGTGAATGTGATGAGCCGCTCTTGCTCACTAATGGTGATGATGCTGCGACAGAGCAAATGAAGGCTATGTTGATTCCAGGTGGATTGTGCTTTACAGGATTTGTTCTAATCCCTCTTGGTTGGATATTAATTTCAATAAACAGAGGTAAAGAAGCCGCTGTGCAATTGATTCAAAATCCCGGCGCTCCAGTCATGCCAATGGAAAACGACCCTAGAATGAACCAAGAAATGTTGACGACTGATCAACTTTACAAATTAGTTAGGGGAGAAATGCCTGTAGAAGAAGATAGAGCAAGCGACGTTCCTAGCCCGTTTGCTAATGCTGACACGAGAGTCCGCTCAAGTACTCAGTCAAAGGTTGGGGGTTCCATCAATAGAGCAAGTTCTTACACTCCAGAAAACCCCCCTACTGACGAATCTTGGAAGAACTGGGATGAAGCTTGAGCCCTATTGCGACGGGTTCATAGGTAACCGTTGGTAGGTAACCAATGGTTGTGAAGTCATGGCTAACCTCGACGAGGCCCTTGCTATTCTACAAAATAAGGCCCGGAGGGCTATCTTGGAACGGCTGGTTAGAGAACCACATTATCCGCTACAACTATCCGATCAGATTGGAATATCGCAACAAGCGGTAATGAAGCATCTGAAATTGCTTGAAGGGGCAGGTTTTGTTGTTAAGATGAAGGCTGCAAGCAGTAAAGGTGGGCCGCCAAAGAATATTTATTCTGTGCAGCAAGCAATTTCTATACGTATAGACTTGGGTCCAGATTTGTTCAAATGTAGTCAGAGAACATTGCCTGCGGGTGGCCCCTTGAAACTTTCAAACAGTTTGAAAGGTGACGTAGTCAAGGTTGCCGAAATTGTCAGCGGGAGGAAGAAAATCAGCGTCGGAGAGGGCGCGCATCACCTATCCGCAATTTCTGAAGCTATTGAACGATTAGACTCTGAGCGCGATGCATTAATCGCCCTACATCAACAAATCAAACAGCGTGTATCCAATACTGTAGATTCTGACTTTGAGTCTTACGAGCAGAGGTTAATGGTTCACAATATCTTAGAAGCCCCGAGATCTAATTTCAATTTCAAAGAATTCACACGTGAATTACAACTCGGAGCAGAAGCTAGTGAACGGCTTATGGATGAAGTCCGTACTCGAGTCGTAAGACAACTAGCGGAGCGTTCTGGCCAATTCATTTCCGCATCTCAAACAATAGAACTGCCATGGTGGGCAGCACTTGGTATCGACCCCACTGAAAAACAGTGAGGCCGATACCTGTCTACTGTGATCAACTATCGTCTTCCAATACTGAAATCAAACTGCTCTGCTCTGCGAGTCTATTGTTGACTTCTGCACGTCGTCCTCGGCCTACTAGGTAGAGAACTCCGAATAGAGAGAATGTTAGAACTAATACACCAAATGGTAGAGCCCAATTGCTGATTACCTCTCCCGCTACGTCAAGGAACGGGGAATCGCTTGATAATTCATCACTGACAACACGAATGTTATCAGATTCACTAACTTCAACGATTGTGTTGCTTGGATCTACTACGACAACTACGTCGTGGGAGCCTGCAGATACTGGGTAAAGCAGATACAATTCAATCTCTTGTGCATCTTCACTAGCATCTGGAGCTAGTAAAGCACCAACAGTTTGACGCATTACAATTGAATCTTCAGGACAGCCGTTCTTCTTGATCTCCTTTGCCATTTCATCATCATAATCACTAAATTCACAGAGAATTACTTCGATGTTTGTTGCATGGACATTTCCGGTGTTTTGTAGAACGACTCTAACCGGTATTGTCTTGTCGACTTCATTGGTTGTAGACGAAACTGAAACTTCAGATATGACCAAGTTAGGGGCACGTAGTCTTAGAGTAACAATTAGTTCGTTTGAATCAAGTAGATCTCCGCTCCACTCTGGACTGTCGTCGTGGTCGCCATCGTCTTCCATGCCTCCTGCCATACTTGTGACTTTCAGTCCGACATATCGGGTGTCGAGCTTAGCACCGGTAGCAATGTGAACAGTAGCAATCATTGTGTGGGTTGTGTATGGATCCATTTCTGGCAATCTCCATTCATCGATGTCCTCTAAGTAAACACAGACATCTTCGGGGAATTCATCTGCGTCTGATGTTGTTTCAATGCATTCGGTCTCGACGACTAAGTCGCTACCAACATAACTTACCATCTTCCAATCGACATACCAATCAGAAAGAGTTCCCATTCCCGGTAATGTATTCATGATATCATTGCCGCTGCTAATGTCTCTCTGTGTTGAGTGGTTGTGCAAGGAAGGTGTGTCTGGTATGTTTCCTGCGTTAGTAATGTTCACCACAAATTCAACAATTCTTCCTGGAGCGCTTGTCTTTACGTCATTATCAACACTAGGGTCCATACTAATTTGCATATCATAGAATTCGTTAACAGTTATTTGGAACATTATTTCGCCACGTAGCCGTGTTCTGTGTCCGGTTTCATCAGGATAGTCTTCTTCGCTGAAGGTCTGTATTACAACTGTGTAATCTCCTGCTGGAACTTGTTGTGGAACGTTAATTGTTAGATCGACTGTCTGTGAGGTTCCACGTGTTAGCTCTGTTAGCAATGAACGAGGGATGTCGATATCCCATAGTACGTCAATTCCAGCTGAATCATAAACCCGTCCTAGGCGGAGGTCGTATCTGTCTGGACCGTTTCCTGTGTTCGTAATGGTTGTAGGAATAACCCATGATTCGCCCGGGTTTGCCGTGAAGTCTGTTGTTTCTGCATCTGTAGACAAGGCGAATACGTGTATTACATTGGTAGACAATGTTACCGAGTCGGCAACCCTTGGATAGCCTTCAAGATGCGCTTTTACAGTTACTGCTGGGCCGAGTCCTGCATTAGCATTAGTAGGTGCGCAAACTGAAACTCCTACTGTGTAGGTTGTTTCTATCGGCCACAGTCTTGGACTGTTAATGTCGGCAGGGTCTCTTGGGCCCGGGGCATTGGAAAAGTCGAGTTCAACTGTCCAGTGATCCTGTCTCCAAGTATTAATATCGATTTCATCGGGTCTCGCTTCTGGAGCACCAGGTGTGGTGAAAACAAGATAGCCTGCTTCATAATTTTTGATTACATTGATTTCATAATCAGCACATGATGGGGTACCAGAGACTGGAGATGGAAGAATTATCTCACTTGTATCAAATATCTCAAACACAATGTTTCCAATAGAGCGTATAGACACGTTTATCCACAATTCTAGAACATCATAGGTTCCTTTCTCTAAGGACTTGAGTGGTTCGCCTTCAGACCAACCTTTCACATAAATTACGAACGTTCCCGGGTCTTGGCTTGTTGGAACTGATATCTCCAAGTTCTTTGTAACAGACTGCCCTGGATCTAAGGCGACTTGCATTGGGAATCCGACTTGCCAACCGAATGGAAGTAGCCATTCTTGCTGCCCTTCCAAACTATTTGGATCATAGAATGCATATGTGTCGAAGACATTGCCTGTATTGGTGATGGTTATGGAGAAAATTGCCGTTTGCCCTTGTTCGACGTCTGCCATTCTGTGACTGGTATCAAGATCTATTCCATGCACAACATCCATCAAAGTAAGTGTAAGTCTTTCCGACCTAATGGCTGGATCTTTCAGAGATATTGCTGAAACTATAACTTGGGCAAGCTGATCTTCATCTGCCTGATAGATAGATGGGGCTCTTACACGAAGGTACATTCGAGCCATTTCTCCGCCTTCGAGGAAAATCGGTGTATCATCAAAGATGGCGGTGTGATTGTTTGCGAAGTAAAGGTTCGCAGTCCAGTTCTCAGGCATACCAGACAGGTTCAAGTTGTATGTATCTGCAACCAGGTCCTTAGGTCCTGGCGTGGTATTGTTGATGGTCAAGTTGTAAATTGTTTGTTCTCCGGGCTCGATTACGTGGTAGTATGTTTCTCCTTCATCGAATTCTACATCTACCTGGCCGGTCAATACGTGAGAATAACAGATTGTCCATGGTCCACCGTTACTTTCATCAGAACACTTGTTTGTATCCGACCAAGCAATATGTGCACCACTTCCTAGATCGTTAGCGAAAGCAGGAGGTTGTCCAAGAGAAGGCTTCGACAGTTGATTTGGGCCGAGCTTGAAGGAAGACCATGATGTAACTGCAGTAGAGTTCCAAGTATCAAGTGCTGTTTCTCCAGGTCCTGTTTCATCGGTTGCATTCAAACGGGTGTAGCGAATTTCTTCACCCGCACTTGCATTACCGAAATCTAGCCACGCAATGTGAACATTATTCTGTGGGTCTGTTAGAAGAGCAGGGTATGCAGAGTTTTGGCTGCTTCCTTGTGGCATCTGTTGCCATCCTTCAACTTCTGAAATTGGAGTGTCTTCTACTCTCTTAATAGCGTATGTAGACAATCCTTGAGGGACTCCGTCCCACTCTCCTGCACCTTGTAGGCGCAGTTTGGTGTAGTATACTTCGTATGGAACATTCTTTTCGAATCCATAGTCACGACCATCCATCCAGGCTATGTGCGTGTTACCTTGCATATCTACTCCAATAGATGGGTGGAAAGAGAAAGCGTCGTCAATTGTGACGCGCGTGTCGTTTACAACAACAAGGTGTCCATCGCTTCCACGACCGGTGTCTTCGGCATATCCATTCCCTAATGTTGTGTGTCCTGGTTGTCCAGGAGTCCACTGTGGATCGTTGTCCATCTTACCATATGGGTCCAATACCGTCATGAAAATTTCACGAGAGTTGTTAGTTGAGATGTAAACCATTGCTTCTACAAGAAGTTGCATCTGACTAGCACCTCCGGTACCCGATGGGAATTCGTAGGTCTGGCCGCCAGCATCAGTTGATCTCACTGAGGTTCCAGGACAGTTTCGAGCAGATGTTGAAACTACGCCATTAGGGCATTGTGCTAGGTCTCTCATGTGAGATTCAATATTGCCTGCACCGCCATATGATTGCCCGTACAGTCCAACAGGTATTACTCCAGCATTCAGACAGTTGTCGTGTGCTTCGTTGATTGATGTTGTATCGTCTGCTTGCTGAGACGGGTCTCCATCCTTAGGTCCTTCATCTGAAATCGGTAAAACTATCTTTGTTGCGTTAGGGTTCCAGTGGTGGTCTGCGGATGTTGGTGGGTTGCCAGGTACATTACCGATTGAGTCTTTCCAAGAAAGGCATGCCCAGTTGGACCCCGGTCCCCAGTCTTCTCCGGAGTATCCAGAGTAGGTTGCACCGTTGTATACGGTCCCAGGTAGTGTTCTTAGTCCACCAGAGTCATCGTTGTTGACAAGGCCTAAAGGTGTGTTTCTAGGACCGGAGTTCTTGTTGTATGCAGCACAGTTTCCTTGGCTTGCCGCCCCAGGTAGAGATCCACCAAGGCCGTAAATGGTTTCGTAAACAGTCATGTTCCCTTCTTCTAGCATTGGCTTAATTCCTCTGAAGTTTCCTCCGGATTGGAAGTTTCCGCCGTAAATTACTGTACAAACGTCAGCCCACTCAGAGTACATAGAACCTGATGTATCAACTACGAAAACAAGTTCTACTTTGCCTCCACGAGTGTCGTCCCATGCAATTTGGACTAAATCGTTAGCATCCACTACAATGTCAGGATGGCCTTTGTGTCCAATGATTGGAGTCAGGAGTGTGTCATCAAATAGAACGATGACGTTTTGTACGCTGTAATCTGGCTGCAACATTTTGTAGTAGATCTGTGGCTGTTGGAAGAACATGTCCAAGGAATCATAATTGTCTTGCCATACAATGTGGACATTTCCTTGGCTGTCTACATCGATTGCTGGCCAATCGCGATTATTGATATGTTGTGCGACGATGAAATCGTCGATTGCTGTGAGGGATCCGTCGTCAGAAACGGTACCATCCATGGCTGTATTGAAGGGGTGAAGTGCCGTATACATGATTTTGTGCTGGCCAGAATGGTCAGCCCATGTCACGTGTACGATGTCGTTGTCATCGACAACCATGTCAGGATGGTATATCTTGTGAAGCCCGGAGCTCGTAACCTGGGTTGCGTCGATCAGGGTTTCTCCACGAGGTGAAACCATCGAGTAGTACAAGTGTTGATTAGAACGACTCCATACAACGTGGACGTTTCCTTCAGAGTCTGAAGATACTGCCGACATTCGATCCGAAGAACCGCCGCCATCAACGACCTGTATTGCTTCTGTTATGACAACTTGAGTTGCTGCTGCTGGAGCTGCAACCAAAATTGCTGATAGTGTTGAAAGCAGCATTATTGCTGCGAGGCTGACTGACTTTGCTTTTTGTCCCATGTGTATACCTTCCTAACGACATCCTTAACGCTACAATACTCCTACTTAACCGCGTCCCCCTCTCGTCATTATTGGAGAAGGTACAGAGTAAGTAGTTCATATCCAATCCGAGGGGTCGAATCCTTCCCCGAATGACATTGAGTCGTCTGTATGAATTTCCTTTGGTTGAGGAGCTGATGGACGCCCTGTTCGCGCTCCCGAGACTTCTTTGTTTTGCCAATCATCGACTGGGCCTGGCTTCCCTGTACCTTTTCCAAACGTGAATTTAATTTCGTGAATGATACCGAGTTTTGCTAGCCACAGTCTGCGTAAGTTTTGCATCATCTCATTTTTAGTCAGCCCATCGAACCAAACAGGTTCGCTGACGTTGAATGCTTGTAATGGGCCCGGTCTTTCTTTTCCGGCATGGCCCAAATGAATACCCCAGTCTACTCCAGAAGAGATTAGTTGCATCCGGCATTCATGCATCCAAGAACGCCATTCTTCGTCATCGGTTTTCATTAAATCCCGCATTGATTTCTGTTGGCCTTCATCGACTCTAGTCATCGAAGATATGGCTAGCAGGTCGCGCCCCTTTGGGATGACAATTGCAAACATGTGGCCGTTTTTACCTTGTGGATATTTTACTAGTAAATGCAATTGCGCACGTGGGTCTTCCTGTTCTCGGACTTCTATCCTTTCACTAGCCAACCAAGAGCGAACTTGGCTCTCTGCTTCATCAGGCGACATAATACACCCGAGACGGTCCACTAACTTGAACCGTTCACTTTAGCAATTCATGTAACTTAACTAAATCTGCTTGCACTTTCTTGCCCGCACTCAGCCTTCTGAACCATTTTTTGGTGTCTGAAACAGCATCCCAACCAATAGAGAAAGATTTTCCCGACATCCAGAAAATCAAAATTAAACCGATCCATAACAAAATTGTAACTAAAATGTGTTGAACTATTCCCCCTCCAACTAAGAGTTTCCAATTTACATCAAATTGTGAAGTGATGTCTGAACTAAAAATAATTGAGATCGAAGTTATTATTGTAGCCATAATTGGCCACCACCCTAAAGAGCCAAACATTCCAAACAAGAAATGGTAAGAGGTTCTAGCGTCCAATCCTTCATCTGTATCATCGCCAAGTAATCTACCAAGTGCTATTTGCGGCCCCATTCCGATAATTATTGTTGGCAATAACAGTAACATTGGAATAAATTTCAATAGATTTGAGAAGGCGCCCAGGGGAGAAATCCCCCTTAGGCCATCGCCTCGCGAATTGATATCAGTGCCATCTAAAATAGAAGCGTGTAAAGTGTCCCCAATCCTAGTTGCAACTTCTTGCACTTCCGGGGTTGCGGGCTCGCTTTTTAGCCGCCTAACCTCTAGAACTTCTTGGCGCCAAGAGAGCGTTTCTTCTCCCTTTATTCTATTTTCAATATGAGCGATTACACCGTCCCGGTGTACTTCGCTGAATGTTTGCCTATCTGGGGTCATTGGCGATAATTTGGCTTCGACTTCGTCTCGTAATTTTATTACCAAATCTGAAGGAGGTTCCATCCAGTCTCCATCCTTTACAGTTTGAATTAAATCATCTGGTAAATCAGAGTGTGGTAACTCCATAGGCTCACCGTACTCCACCCAACAATCGGTTCGGAAAAGGTGTCTTGTTCTGAAATGCAAGCCGATTGGGATCAATACCGGAATTTTGGCCCCAGTGGATTTTGCGTGGGCAGCGGCGGCTAATACTGTTCTGAATGGGCCTGTTTTCACTCTGATTAAATGGCTCTCTGAATGACTCGTCCCCTCGGGGAAAAGAGCACATGCGAAACCGTGTGAAATTCCTGTTGCGAGATTCAAAAGTGAACGCCCGTTAAGATAGTTGGCTTCCTCTTCTGAACAACCACCTCGTAACAACTCCGCTTTCCTTACAACTGGTTGAACTGCAAACTTTCTTGCCCAGAACCCGAGAATTGGACGAGTCACGAGATCGTGGCGGCCTCCGACAACGAACATTTTTGGATGTGTTAAAAAAATCGAGATGGGGTCTAGTAGCCCATTTGTATGCCAAGCAGAACACATGGTCCCCCTGTCTGTTGGAATATTTTCTGTTCCTGTGACCTCAAATGTACGGAATACTGAGTTGAATGTCCTTCGAAGACAAAAATATCCTAGTTCCATAAAAAAGGGAGATCCGGGGTATTTTTCGTTGAATTTAGGTAAAGGCGTGTTTACCAACTTTTCATAATTCATTTTTGTAGCTGAGGCTGATAATTCAGGAAGTAAATTTCCATGCCTATCCCTTGCTCCGTCTGAACCGCTTTTCATTTTGAGGCCCCTTTTATTTTGTTACAAAGATCCGATAATCCGAGAAAGTCTGGAGGGTTTTTCGGACTTGAATTTGGAAACATGGCGGGAAGTGCTTTCCCTCCATCCCCTTCTATGCGCGGAATTATGTGGATGTGAACATGTGGTATCTCTTGCCCTGCAAGTGGGCCATCATGGATTACTACCGTGAAATCAGAGGATTTGAAATATGCACCTAAGATTTCTTGAGACTTTTTCACACCATCGAAAAGTTCTGCCAGCTCTTTGTTGCTTAAATCGGATATTCTCTGTACTGGATTTGTAGGAACAACAAGAGTGTGTCCTTCTGAACGAGGGAATACATCTAGGAATGCCCCCCAGTTGTCGCCTCTTGCAACAAAGTTACCAGGAATTTCTCCCGATAGGATTTTTTGAAACAAGGTTGGCTCTGCCATATCAGTTGCAGACCGCCGCACCTCAAAGTATTGAGGGTGATTTGAAATTATTCTTCTGGTGCTAAAACCCAAGATCCTGAACTGCCTTTTCTGATTGCTAGAGTTGAAGTGTTGCCTTCGAAATCTACCAATGTATGATGCATCTGATCTGAGTCCGTTTCAGTAAAGTCAGACCTTTGGTGGACCCCTCTACTTTCTGTTCGCGATAATGCACTTTGTACAGTCGCTTTAGCCAGTCTAATGCCAGCCTTAATCCGAAGTGCCTCTAATAGGTTGGAATTAAACAACCTACTGTTGTCATCCACATGTAGATTCGCTGCAGATGATTCGAGAGAATCTAGTTCAGCCAAGGCCGAATTCAAGCCATCTGCATCCCTACTCATTCCAACATAAGAGGTCATGATTTCTGTTAGTTTAGCAAACAAGGCTCCTGCGCGCTGGACTGGGCCTTCTTCGGCTCCAGCCATCTCGAAATCTAAGTCTGCTTCTGCGGCTCCGAGTTGTGTTTCCAAGGCACCTCTGCCGGAGAATGTTGTCTTTGCCGCATGTTCAGCAGCATGAAGTCCTGAAACATGCCCTCCAGCTAATGCATCTAGAAGTCGATTACCTGCAACCATGCCCGCACCATGTATTCCTGAACACGCTGCGTCTCCTGCTGCATAAAGGCCGGTGAACCACCGGGACCACTTTCCTGAAATGGCTCTTCCTTGTTCATCGGTCACAATTCCTCCAAGTGTTGACGAGGCTTGAGCGCTAACAGGGATTGTTTGACGAGCCATATTAATTCCCAATCGGGTAGAAATCAATTCCGAGGTTTGCGACCACCAAATCTCGGATTCGCCCATCTTTCTAGCGTCTAGGGCTATGGTTTGCGCTCCCATTGCAATCGAAATACTAGTTGTATCAGCAAACTCCTCCACTTCTAAGGGGTTACCGTTTGGATGATGAAGGGTTGCTCCGTCGGAAAGCATTCCAACTGGTAACACAACATTTGTGCCAGGTACTGCCATTGGAGTCCAGGATATGAATTCGAGATTCCTGGCGGCTAAACCGGTCCTCATTGCCATATCTAAACCGAGTCCTATCGAAGTTCCCGTCCAGGCGCCTTCATACCCCCCATCTGCAATAATTACACACTTTGCTTGGACTGGGTTTACAGAACCCGTAGACATATCCAAACATATTATTCCATGAATCTGTTCGTCGGTGTGGACTATCTGAAGAGGTATTTGATCTCCCCTTCGGACCACTCCGTGGCGCATACATTGTTCTTCTAGTACCTGTTGAGTTTCGCGGGAAAGTGCGTCTCCTGCACCTGCCAAACGTGGAAGTGTGTGTCCTGCTGCTCGGCGGACCAATGGTATTCCATCAGCATCTCGGCGGAAAATTACTCCCCACCTTTCGAGTAAATCCACTTGCCTAGTGGCCTGTGAAACGCGTTCTGTGACAATATCTTGGTCACAAAGGAAACCGCCTGCCCGAATTGTATCATCTCGGTGAGACTTTGTCGTGCTTTCCTTCAACGGGGCAGCAATACCATCGATGGCGGCAGAATTACCCGCGCCCAGACTATCAGCAGACATCATCAAAATTGATGCTCCGGCCTTCGCTGCGCTTGCCGACGCATGTAGTGCCGCCGGTCCGTCTCCAATTACGATGATGTCCCATGCTTCCAAGTACTCCACCTCAGTAAGCCATGCGAAGAGTGGGCATGTCATAAGCAACGCGCTTAAACTCTCATCAGACCGCTGTTGATATTTCTAAATCGGGGAGCGTGGTTTCTCCTTTCGAGCGTGCTTTCAGCATACGTTTGAGACGTTGTTTTGAAAGATTACTGTCCCCCAGTAATACATCAGTCCGTATTATCCTGGAGCCAATAATGGTGTCATCGTCATCGCGCAAAATTACTTGCACATTTCTTTTACCGCGAACTTTAGATCCCCACGCAACTCCAATCCAAAGAATTACGCCTTTTTCAAGATATTTTGGCATCCAATCTAGAGCGTCTTCGACAAGTTTGTCTGTGATTTTTACAGCGCTATTTGGGCCGGGGCATGAACTTAATTCAAAGCGGTGGACTTGGCTCTCAGGCATCCCTCCCGGAACGATTACCTCTACTCTTAGATGTCTATCTTCGGTGGTTTGGTTATTCAGTGCAATGAATAAGTGACCTGTTTGATTGTCACATTGAGCTGCGAGGGCTAAATCCATCCTCCAATCATCTTTAGTAATCGCCGCTGAGCCTGATAACAGGTCGTTCTGTAGTCTGTCTAATAGGTCAAATACTTCGATTTGCCATGCTCTTGCATGGGCAATTAATCTCTGAAGCCTAACCCAATTGAACTGTTCATCTGCGTTGAGAAGTAAATCCTTAATCGCCATTGGTTTGATGAACTCTTCTAACTCATTCATCGTCTCCTCGTCGTTAAGATCGCCTCGGCTATTCAAGTGCATTAGGTACAATATTCTCTCCCTGGCTTGTTTTTTATCCACGCCAGGTAAAATTGATTGTGACAATTTGTCTTCCCATAGAGTCCACAGTAGTGAATGGTCTGGATCTAGGTGTGCGTATACAAGGTCGCCCAGAATTGTATCGAGTTTCATAGGGTGGTGGGTTGGCGAATGTAAAACAAGATACGGTAACTCATCACCTAATTTACGAATGTCGTCGGTGGTAAAAATAGCATGATAAGCCAATGCCAAACTCGTAGTGAGAGTGATTAGCAAGACGAGATTGTAAGCAAGTCCGTTGGGTTCTAAGCCGGCTGCTAAGATTAGTAGGAAAAGAGATGTGGCAGCCAGAATTGATGCTGTCGCGTTATGGAGCCTTACATCGTTAAGCCCGGCCTTAATTCGGTCCATTCCCGGCTCAGACATCATATCTCTCCTCACGCCATTGACAATCGCTTCTTCCTTCCAAAGAGATGACCGTAATACTAGGGCTGTCATCGCCCTTTCGGCGGCGATGAACGCAGGAGTGATTGACACTATCAGCATTGGAATCCAAAGTAGAATCATCAGTGTCGGTCTGGTTAAAGAGTGGTTAGGGGCAACCACTCCAGCCAATGCAGTAATAGCCATCAAAAGTCCTGCGGCCCTTCTCATCAACAGAACTATTGGATTACAGGCTAATCTACCGTACTTGATTCTGTGGTTTTCGGCAGACCTGTAGTCAAGAAGTGCGCTAGAAATTGAATCTTCGGCCCTGTCGAAATCTTCGCTATACGGGTTAGGCAATCCCGACCCCATGCCGGGGAACACCTTCTTCGATGAGGGCTCACCCATAATGCTGGCAATGTGCGCGCTGGTATGTGACTTTGGGTTGAATGACAGCGATAGGTTGTTGAAAGGTTGGCCTCACCGACCGTTTGGACACGTGGCCCAGCTGGATAAGGCGGCGGCCTCCTAAGCCGCAGATCGCGGGTTCAAATCCTGCCGTGTCCGCCAATTAACATTCAAGAGTTCGAACTTTGAGATATCTCTTTCACACGATGAAGGAACTCCTCGATTTGGACTCTCCCGTGCATGGACCTCTGCAATTTAACATCGCAATCTGCCAGGGCCTCTAACAATTTGCAAAGCATTGTTTCTTCCAGTAATAATCTACCAGCGGTTAGTAATCTGTGTATGTGATGCACAACATCGTCGGCTTCTAATGCATGTTCATTCATTAATTGGTCTAAAGCGCCAAGTGCGCCTTTCAAAACTCGTTTATTTCGGCCGCCTTGTTTTTCCCATTTCCAATCATGAACCCTGCCTCTAAGGGCTTCTTCCAAAACGTGTTGAATGCCTATGAGGGTTGTTGCAGCAACTACTTTTTGCAAATTACTTCTATCGTTAATTTTGTTCTGCCTGGATAAAAGTTCTATCAAGAAAACTGCTCGTCGCAAATTGCCATTAGCGACATGAGAAATATCTCCAAGAATGCCTCTAATCGGCGATAACCCCTCTTTGTTAACTATCTCTTCGAGACGTTGGGTAACTATTTGTTTTGGAGTAGAAGGTATTCGTATTTGCTTTGAACGTGAGCGAAGAGCATCAATTATCCTAGAAGGAGATCTAGCTGTGAAAATGAATCTAGATGTCGAAGATGTGGACTCCATCATTCGACGGAGATAGGGTTGCCTAGTCGGCCCAAGGTGGTCTGCGTCTTCAATAATAATTAGACGAGATACCTTCCCAATAGAAGCATCACTATGCACATTATTCTCAACTCCAGCAGGAGGAATATCTCCTTCAGCGGCAACGGTAAGGTTGGAATCAAAGGAGTCTAAAGAAGACCTTCCTGCCAATGTATCCTTTGACGACGCGCCTCCTGGTTTGAGAAACTCTTCGAACCTTCTCATCGCGCCTGCGCTCTTAGCCAAATCTCTGGCTTGAAGTACGTGCGTAGTTGAATGCCAGGACGGGCCCAATATCTGTCTGGCGATCAATCTCCAAGCCGCTGTTTTGCCAACACCGGTTGGCCCGGCTAGGATAAGATGGGGGGGGTTGGCTTGAACTGCAACTTTCTGTAAGTTGGTTTGAATGGATTCAGACATCGCCAATTCATCGAATCGGCGAGGTGCATGAGACTCAAGCCAAGATGCCATTAGTAAGAATGGTGGCGAGTGGGTCTTTCAACCCCTCGGTGAGTGAATGTGTTCACTCTGCGTCAAGGATCTTGTGTCCTGTCCTTCTTAATTTAAGGAAAATACGTGTTCCACAGACTTTGCAAGTCATTGCTGGTTGCCACTTTCCTTCACGGTCACGCGTGAAGCTTTGGATGGTACCACAATTTGCGCACTTGTAATCAACAGTGAGGTCAGCCATATCGTTCACTCTCATCTGCGCGACCGGCCTCCCCTCTTTGAAGGTGTCCTTTGTGACAAGCAAGGTTCATGGGTGGCGCGCGGCCCCATATTGGCATGCCCGGAGACAAACTCGTCATAGATGTAGTTGACAATGGCGGACAATGGACTCATCGTGAATGGCGCATGCTGCGTTATTTGGGCGTTGATACACAAATCATTGAGAACAACACTCCAGTAGAAGAACTCAGAGAACTGGATGGATTGATTCTTTCTGGAGGCGCCGCGAGAATAGGATTGTCTGGAGAATTGGGTAATTGTGCTGCTTTTTTGGAGTTAGATATTCCAATTTTAGGAATCTGTGCTGGACATCAATTCATGGCAAGGCACTATGGAGGAGATGCTCGGGAGTCACCAAAGCCTGAATTCGGCGCAATGAGTATAGAACTCGTTGATGGGGGTGGAGCGATCTTCGCAAATACTGCACAAACCCAAACCGTTTGGGAAAGTCACAATGACGAAGTTCATATCTTACCAGATTCATTTTTCATAACAGCTTCGAGTGAGTCTTGTAATATCCAAGGGATGGAAAACAACGCAGGAGACCGGTTTGGGCTACAATTCCACCCTGAGGTGAACGATTCAGAGTTTGGTAAAGAGATGTTCGAGAACTTCGTTGAAGCCTGTAACGCCGCTAAAAACTCCTAGTTTTGGGTTTTACCGAGTTGTTAGTCCCTGTTACCCTTTTATGTAGTTTACATAATTACTAACGCGTTTTGCATTAATTGTTATATCCGGCATTTGCCACTATTGCTTATGGTTTCTTAGTGGCCCGTTCAGCCCAAAGGCTAATCGATTTAATTCAAGTTTGGCAATTAGTAAACTTCGATCAGTCACAGCAGCTCTTTTCGATACTGTCTTGTGCACAGAAGCAAGTCTTTGCTGGAACGATGTCTGCTCTAGAACTGCGTTCGTTGAATAGTGC
>Ga0206677_10001689_pt1 | contig 20165 bp, 18 predicted proteins | sample M130m12015metaG_FD_155475 | JGI IMG/M metagenome (GOLD analysis project Ga0206677, IMG submission 155475) | Ammonia-oxidizing marine archaeal communities from Monterey Bay, California, United States - M1 30m 12015 | ecosystem: Environmental > Aquatic > Marine > Intertidal zone | place: USA...
TGCATTCTGGGTCGCTGCAGGCATACCCGTGGCTATGTTTGCTGCCGTCGGTTTGATGTATGCCGCAGGCCTTACCATCAACATGGTCTCGCTATTTGGACTGATCATTACCCTTGGCATCGTCGTCGATGACGCCATCGTCGTGGGTGAGCACGCTGATTTCCGTGCAAGAAAATTAGGTGAAGATCCTGTCAGTGCAGCTGAAAATGCCGCAATCCGGATGGCCCCGCCTGTGTTCTCTGCGACCATCACTACTGTCATTGCTTTCTTTGGTCTCGTTGCTATTGGAGGGAGCTTTGGTTCACTTATAATGGATATTCCCTTCACCGTGATCGCCGTATTGATTGCCTCCCTTTTGGAATGCTTCATCATCCTGCCCAACCACATGTCTCACGCACTACATGCCATCAAATCCAAACACTGGTATGATTGGCCGTCCGAAACATTCAACAAAGGGTTTGATTGGTTCAAAAACAAAGTCTTTCGCAAATTGATGGGTTGGGTACTAGTATTCCGTTATCCCGTCCTTGCAGCGGTCACCGTCCTTTTAACCACCCAGGCCGCGTTGTTCATATCAGGCGACGTACGCTGGCGGTTCTTCAACGCGCCTGAACGCGCTTCTATTTCTGGCAATATTGCCATGCTGTCCGGCGCAACTCGCGACGAAACTCTTGAGATGGTACGCGAATTACAACGCGCCGTCGCAGACACCGCAGAGGATTACGAAAAAGAGTATGGTAAAAACCCGGTAACCTACGTCCTGGCCGAAGTTGGTGGCAACACAGGCCGTTCCCTTGCAGGATCTGACACTAAAGACCAAGACCAGCTTGGCTCCATAGCCATAGAACTTATCGACGCTGATAGCCGCCCTTACACATCACGCGAATTGGTGGCTGCCATACAGGATAACGTGCGAAAGCACCCTTTGCTTGAAACCGTGAGCTTTCGTGGTTGGAGTTCTGGCCCAGGTGGAGATAGCATGGATATCCAAATCTATGGCGCAGATGCTGATACGCTCAAGACCGCCTCCGAAGCGCTCAAGACCGCCGTCGCTCAATACCCCGAAGTTTCCGCAGTAGAGGACAACCTAGCCTACGATAAAGAGGAATTCGTCCTCGAGCTCACCCCGCAAGGCCGATCCCTAGGCTTCACCATCGACGACATCGGCCGCGAATTGCGCAATCGCCTCAACGGGATCGAGGCGGCAACATTTCCCGATGGTATCCGTACCGCCAAAGTAACCGTGCGGCTGCCCGAAAATGAACTCGCCGCAGACTTCTTACAAAAAACTCGCATGCGTACAACTTCTGGAACATACGTCCCACTCACCGACATAGTCAGAATTGAAACAACACTTGGGTTTTCTACTGTACGCCGCGAAAACGGCATCCGCTTGATATCTGTCACCGGGGACATATCCGAGGACAATGCCGACCGAGCTACTTTCATTGAAGACCAATTGCGCACCGTTGTCATGCCCCAAATTGCCTCCGACTTGGGTATTGAATGGCGCATGTCCGGCCTTGCAGAACAAGAGGAGCAGTTCCTCTCCGATGCCTTTCTTGGGTTCTCACTCTGTATGCTTGGCATCTACCTCACACTCACGTGGATCTTTGCCAGTTGGACGCGCCCATTGGTCGTCATGGCAGTCATTCCCTTCGGTATGATCGGAACTATCTATGGCCACCATGCGTGGGACGTGCCGTTATCTATCTTCTCTGTGGTGGGTCTTATTGGTATGTCTGGCATTATCATCAATGACAGTATCGTTCTGGTGACTACTGTCGATGAATACTCAAAAACCCGCGGCCTATTTCCCGCCATTGTGGATGCTGCAACAGACCGCCTGCGCCCGGTACTGTTGACCACACTCACAACAGTCCTTGGACTCACACCACTTCTTTATGAAGGTTCTCGCCAAGCAGAGTTTCTAAAACCAACAGTCATCACACTCTGCTATGGCCTTGGTGTCGGCCTCTTCATTGTATTACTCGTCGTGCCATCTCTGCTGATCGTACAAAAAGACGTGGGCAACCTATTCACCAGCTACCGCCGAGCGACATTAGGTCACCACAAAGCCATTGGTCAGCGGATTATCCTTCTTCTCGCCTCTGCCGCTGCACTCGTTTTGCTAGTTGCCACCGTCGGCATCCGCATTGCCACCGACGCAGCACCTACATGGATCACAGCCCTCCAAATCGGTCCTCTCACTAAAATGTCCGCCACGATGCAATCCCTTACCGTGCTTTCACTTGGCTTAATCTTCGCCCTGCTGATAGCGTTATTTAGCGCCGTGATCGTCAACTGGCGCAGCCACAGTCACAAGACTTAACCGACATTAAACACCAAGGTTAAACCACCCATTTCTTTAAAAACTGGATCACACGCCACATAGTTAAACCCTCCCAAGTTTAAGGACATAAGCGAACTTATAAATCTGGAGAAAATTAAGCCTGCAAATGCATCAAGCGTCCCGCAACCAGACCTCAGGCGCCGCGCGCGCGGTCATGAACCCATTTACGGGGTGTTCCACATCCGCTTTACCAATCGCGATGCCCGCAAACAACATCTCCTTTGCAGGCATACCCACAAACCTTGATACAAATTTATGCTGTACGGACCAACACTCCTGTGAACAAGACGCTAGTCCAGCGTCCTCCAGTAACAAGGTTACCGTCGCCATATAACCACCAAGATCCGTCCACTGTGCAGTCACCATATCAATGTCTACTGCTACAAAAACTGCCATAGGCGCACCAAAAAACTGATAGTTATTCGCAAACCACTCCAAACGCGCCATTTTATCCTCACGCGGAATACCCAGTCGCGCATACATCTCCTCTCCCACCGCAAACCGCTGCGTGCGATAAGGCTCTTTCAACGGTGATGGATACACAGGATACTCTGGCGTATCCACTAACCCTTTTGCGACCCGCTCCGCTATCCCAGCTTTGAAGGTGTCCATTCGCTCCCCATGCAATAGATAAATTCTCCAAGGCTGCACATTTCCACCCGAAGCAGCACGGCTGGCCTTCACTAGCACATCACGCACAAAATCAGCATCAATCGCATCGCTCAAAAATGCCCTGCAAGACCGTCGCGCTGCCACAGCTTCCGCAACACTCATGCTGTTAACTCTTTCACAGCGCTCACTATCATCTCCAAACATGGCCCATCGCTAAAACGATGGTCCGCTCCCTTCACAAAGGTCAACCGCAAATCCTCACAGGTCACATGCCGCACAATCCGCAAAGGAACTGACATCTCGACATCTACATCTGCAGTTCCATGCAATAAACGCACAGGAAACGGCAAATCGAGTGGCTCACGCAAAACCAACTGCTCCCGCCCATCCTCGATCAATTTCTGCGTGATTATGTAAGGCTTATCATCATAGCCTGAGCGCAATTCGACATGTCCCAAACATAGTAATTCGTTCTTCTGCGACTCCAAAAACCCATTCCACATACTGTCCTCAGTGAAATCAGGAGCCGATGCGACCCCAACCAATCCCGCCACTCTCTTGGGCCGCGCCCGTGCACAAAGCAGCGAGATCCACCCCCCCATCGAAGAGCCAACCAGAACCTGCGGTCCTTTTGTTAGTTCATCTAGCACAGCAATCGCATCATCGCTCCACTCCCCAATACACCCATCTGTGAACTCCTCAGATGAGCTACCATGACCAGAATAATCGAACCGTAAAAAAGCGCGCCCTGCGCGCTTTGCCCAATTTTCTAAAAACACTGCCTTCGTGCCTTCCATGTCAGACCTAAACCCACCAAGAAACAAAACACCTGGCCCATCACCCTCTGTCTTTCGATACGCGATTTGCCGTCCATTCGCTAAAAGATATTCCATGCTAAACCTCTATCCATTCGCCAGGATCCAAACCTTCCAATGTCCAATCTCCTATGGAAAATCTAATTAGTCGCAGACAAGGATGGCCAACAGCCGCTACCATCCGCCGTACCTGTCGGTTACGACCTTCGCGGATCGTGATAGAGAGCCAGCAATCCTTTATCGACTTGCGGACGCGGACGGGTGGGTCACGCTCCCATAGTCCCTGCGGGGTCTCCATCAGTAATACATCCGCAGGCTTAGTGCGCCCATCCTTTAGATCAACTCCTGTCCGTAAAACTGCTAGCGCGACCTCACAAGGCACCCTCTCAACCAAAACCCAATAAGTTTTGGGCCACTTAAACTTTGGCGAAGCGATCCTATTTTGCAGCGCTCCATCATCAGTCAAAACCAACAATCCCTCGCTATCACGATCCAACCGCCCCGCCGCGTAAACGTTCTTCACAGTAACGAAGTCTCGCAGGGACTTATGCCCCCCTTCACTGGTAAATTGCGATAGAACATTCATGGGTTTATTCAGCAGGATCGTGGTCATACACCTTACTGACGCAATCGCACCCTCTACACAAACAAAAACCGCGTTCGTGCCCAAACACCAACGCGGTTACCTTTGCCTTATCCCTTGAATTTTATCCGCTGACGTAGGCCATGTTAGACGGGCGGAAGAATACTTTTTGGTTGTGCAGATTTCCCATAAGTTCGTGAATTTTCCGCACGGAATTATCCAGCCTTGCCACAGCATCATAACCCGTTTTAGGCGCAGCACTGTTGGCTGCAACTTTCATACGTTTCATTGACAAGTCTTTTTTGTGAAACCGCAAAGCGTTCTCGATAACTTCAATGTCCTCAATCGAAAGCAAAAAAGATGTGTTAGGCTTGTACATGGCAGTCTCCCAAATGTTTTATACAGGACGTTAAATAGCATCATCAACTAAATTGTCAATAAAATTCAATTAAAACAATAGCATGCAATGGTATATGTACGCCATTGCATACAATGAAAAAACATTTACACACGCTTATGCGTTGCTAAATATACCCCAGCGCCTGCAAAACCAAACCCAAGCCAAGCCCAGAATGGCATCTCCTCACCGAGCACAAACCACGCCATAATAGCGGCCACTGGAGGTACTAGAAACAACTGCGCCGAGACCTTAGACACCTCCCCAGCACGAACCATTGCTAACAATAGACCGATAGCAATAACCGAATTTCCAATCACCAAATAGGCAAGCGCACCAACAAACGACCATGTCCACTGCACGTCTGTCACATCCTCCAGCAACAAAAACGGAAGTAAACAAATCAGCCCTGCGCCATAACCAATCAAGTTCGCAGTTACAGGATGATGTGAAAGACCAAAGCGCTTTTCCCAGAGAGTGCCAGCCACCATGCCAAACATCCCCACTGTCGTAAAAACATAGCCAACTAACGGCGTCGGTCCCACATTCATCCTAGCAAGGATAACAACCGCCGAACCAATCAGCGCAAGAACCAACCCAAACCATTGAACCAACCCCACGTGCTCCCCAGCCCACCGAGGTGCAATAAACGCTACCGCAATCGGCTGCATTGACATAATGAGAGCCGAAGTACCCGCTGGAATGCCATTCACAAACCCCAAATAGTTCAGCCCAAAATACACTGTCTGGATCATCACACCAACGAAAGCTAAATGACCCCAATCCACCCATGTTTTGGGCAAAGGTGGACGCATTATCAGAAACAATATACCCATGATCAGCACCACAAATCCAAACCGTATTGCTAGTAAAGTCATTGGTGGTGCATGGCGTAAACCAATCTTCGCCACCGTATAGCCACCTGCCCAAAGCAGGAGGAAAATCATGGGCGCAAGAACCAGCCAAAGGGGTTTTCTATCAGACATGGGCGCACTGTTAGGAAGTTTGCAGGTTAGCACAACCATCAATTTGTCTTTTTGAGGAACGCACCGCACGCTTACTTTTGGACAAAACGATTGAAATTATTTCATCAGACGTTTTTAGGTAAAATCTGTATAATTTTTAGCGCAAACCTATCAACCAAAACTCATCCAAAAAAGAGCTTGTTCATCTTGTCACGCTCATGTTGACAACGCCCCAGCAAAAGATCACAACGACGAGGCAACAACCGCAACCGGACGTTTCGTAGGCGTCAAAACGATGGAAGAGCCCTCAGATGGCCAAAGTAACACTCACCCTTCCCGATGGCGCACAGCGCACATATGCAGCAGGTATCACTGGCGCAGAAGTTGCTGCTGATATCAGCAAATCTCTGGCCAAGTCAGCGTTCTCTTGTTCTGTAGACGGCGAACACCGCGACCTGTCCCGCGACATCAGCTCAGATTGTAGTTTTGAAATCCACACAATCAAAGACGATGCCCAAGCGCTTGAGTTGATCCGCCATGACTGCGCTCACATAATGGCCCGAGCAGTTCAAGAAATTTGGCCAGACGTCAAAGTCACCATAGGCCCGGTCATCAAAGACGGCTGGTATTACGACTTTGACCGCACTGAACCATTCACCCCCGAAGACCTCGGTCTTATTGAAAAAAAGATGCGTGAAATCATAAATAAACGCGAACCCGTCACAACTGAGGTTTGGGACCGCGACCGCGCTGTCGAATTCTATCAACACGCTAACGAGCCCTACAAATTAGAACTCATCTCCGCAATACCAGGTAACGAGCCACTGCGCATGTACTGGCACGGAGATTGGCAAGATCTGTGCCGTGGCCCACACTTACAACATACGGGCCAAGTACCTGGCGACAGTTTCAGACTTATGTCAGTTGCAGGCGCATACTGGCGTGGAAATTCCGACAATGCCATGTTGCAGCGCATCTACGGCGTGGCGTTTAAAAACAAAAACGACCTAAAAGCTCACCTCTTGATGTTGGAAGAGGCAGCTAAACGTGACCACCGGAAACTAGGTCGTGAAATGAATCTATTCCACATGCAAGAAGAGGCTCCCGGTCAAATCTTTTGGCACCCAAACGGCTGGCAGATCTATACAAACCTCATGGATTATATGCGCCGCATGCAAACGCGTGATGGCTACCGCGAGGTTAATACACCAGAAGTGATCGAACGTAAACTTTGGGAAGCTTCAGGACACTGGGATAAGTACCAAGAGAACATGTTCATTGTGGAAGTGGACGAGGATCACGCCCGTGAGAAAGCGATCAATGCACTGAAGCCAATGAACTGTCCCGGCCACGTGCAAGTTTTCAACCAGGGCCTAAAATCCTATCGCGATTTACCCTTGCGGCTTTGCGAATTTGGATCGTGTCATCGGTACGAGCCTTCAGGAGCATTGCATGGCATAATGCGCGTACGTGGGTTTACACAGGATGATGGCCATATCTTTTGTAGCATGGATCAAATTGAATCTGAGACAAAAAAATTCATTTCATTCCTCGCAACAGTATATGCTCATCTAGGATTTGAAAACTGGACGGTGAAGCTCTCAACCCGTCCAGACAAACGCATTGGATCAGACGAAAATTGGGATATACTCGAAAAGTCATTAGGTGATGCATGTAGGGCTGCGGGTTATGAGTTTGAGCTTTTGCCGGGTGAGGGTGCATTCTACGGCCCCAAACTTGAATTCACACTGACTGATGCCATCGGTAGAAATTGGCAGTGTGGCACGTTGCAGGTCGACACCAACATGCCTGAGCGTCTGGGGACGGCGTATGTAGCACAAGACGGTACCAAAAACATACCGGTCATGCTTCATCGTGCAACGCTTGGCTCGTTCGAACGTTTCATCGGCATCCTGATCGAAAACCACGCAGGTAAACTGCCGCTCTGGCTTGCTCCTCGCCAGGTGGTTGTTGCCTCTATCGTATCGGATGCGAACGACTATGCTCATGAAGTCGTCGCCACTCTGAACGCTGCCGGCCTGCGAGCAGAAGCGGACATCCGTAACGAAAAAATCAACTACAAGGTCCGTGAGCATTCCCTGGCGAAGGTGCCCGCCATACTTGCCGTTGGTATGAAAGAAGTCGAAGAACGCACCGTTTCAGTGCGCCGCCTGGGCAACAAACAAACAAACGTACAGGCAATCGATAGCGCCATCATAAATCTTAGCACCGAGGCAACCCCTCCCGACATGCTTTGACTAATATTCGTAAACGGCTCAAGCTAACAAACCACCGATCTTATCACGCGCCACCCTTGCACTGACCAAGATCGACATGACCAATCCTAGCGTAACTGCGGCAGAAATTCCCAGCCACACACCTAGCGTGCCCATATCGAAAACGCTCACGAATAACCAAACGAACAACAATACTCCAAACGCTTGGCGGAAAATACCAATCCACAACGTCCAAATCGGTTTTTGTAATGCCTGCAGCAGCGAATTCATCGCAAACAGTACAAGATAAATAGGCAATATGAATCCATCCACTCGCAGGTACTGCGCTCCAATGCGGATCACTTCCGGATCATCCGAAAAGATAGCCATCAAATAAGGTGCTGCGACCCACAAAACCAGCGAGCCTACAAACATTAGCGCAATGCCCGCCTTGCAACAGAACGCCACCGCCTCACGCACACGATCAAAGTTTTGCGCACCATAGTTCTGCGCTACAATTGGCAGTAGCGCTCCCGTCAGCCCAAAACCTGGCAGCAAAATCAATTGCTCCACCCGCAAACCAACACCATAAGCTGCCACAGCTGAGCCACCAAAACCCTTTAAAAAATACTGAACAACAAAGCCGGCCATCATCATTACAATCATAGTGAAAGCGGTTGGAATCGCCTGTTGCGTAATCTCCCAAATCCACTTAAGGCGAGGCCTAAATACCATCTCTTGAGCGTCTACCATTACGTCAGATTTTATGACTTGTCGTAGGATATAGAGCATAACACCAGTCTGGCTGATCACCGTACTGGCCGCAATTCCGTTGAACCCAATGCCTTCCCAGGCTCCGGGAATTCCAAAAATCAATAAAGGGTTTAGTACCAGGTTAGCAAAAAAAGCTGCTATTTGAGCGCGCTGCATGGATTTCATATCTCCTTGCGCACCCAAAATGCCGTTCGCACCAAACGCTATCAGAAATCCCGGTGAGCCGAGTAGTAGCAGGTAAAAGTACGCAATCCCCGCATCACGGTATTCACCCGGAGCAGAGATCATCGAAATCAATTTCGGTCCTACAAACACACCCAAAATCGCCAAAGCCACCGACGCAATCACCGCGTAAGAGATGCCCTGACACGCAATTCGCTTTGCCTGCCCGGCACGCTTTTCGCCCAAGGCCTTACCCACCAAAGCACTCAGGGCAGAGTTCAAACCAAATCCAAAGGACACTACAAGAAAGAACACTTGAAATGAAATGGCCAACCCTGCTTGCGCCTCGGTCGACAACATGCCCGCATAGAACGTGTCCACCACATTGTATAGCGTTGTAAATACCATCCCTATAGCCATCGGGATGGCCAGCGTGCGGAAGTGCTTAAAAATTGGCCCAACCGTCAGGTCCTGTGCATTTGCCATATTGTTCTCCTCTTCCGTTACCCGATGCCACGTCTTAAGCTATCTGTCACCTGCGAAAGCGACTTGACGCATGTGGCCGAGCCGGGCATCACGCAATTATGCAAATCTACAAAATACTTCGCTCAGACGAATGGTCCGCCATGCAGGCTGCACACGAAACCGCAGGCGCTCCAATTGATCTTACCGATGGCTTCGTCCACTTTTCCACAGCTGAACAGGTAATGGAAACGGCAGCCAAACACTTTGCGGGGGCCGTCGATTTATGGCTCATTGCTGCAGATACAAACCGTATGGCAACACTCAAATGGGAAATTTCCCGTGGTGGAGCAAAGTTTCCACACCTCTACGAGACGTTCAAAATGGACCACGTGGTCTGGGCCAAAGACCTACCGATTGGCAAAGATGGACACATCTTTCCCAACATGCCATGAAATTTACAGAAAAACTCGCCCTAACGGCGCTGTATCGCCTTAATCCTGAACTTGGTCACACAATTGCGATCAAAGCCATCCAAGCGGGCCTAACTCTCAAACCCGGCCCGGTCACATCACCCCGCCTAATTACAGAGCTTGCTGGGCTTGAGCTTCCTAACCCTGTGGGCCTCGCAGCAGGGTTTGACAAAAATGCGACTGCACTTAATGCACTCCTGCAAACAGGTTTTGGCTTTATCGAGGCAGGCGCAGCTACTCCCCTGCCCCAACCTGGCAACGCCAAACCGCGCCTTTTCCGACTGCGCGAGGACCAAGCCTCAATCAACCGCTTCGGTTTTAATAATGAGGGCGCTCAAAAGATCGCCACCCGTCTTGCAACACGCCGCAGTGCCGGTATTGTTGGCCTAAACCTCGGTGCAAACAAAAACAGCATTGACCGTGTCGCAGACTTCGCGTCAGTCTTGAAAACCTGTGGCACCCTAGTAGACTTTGCCACCGTCAACGTATCTTCACCCAACACTGAGAAGCTACGCGACCTACAAGGTAAAGCAGCGCTCAAAGCGCTCCTCGCAGGCGTAATGGATGCGCGTGAAAGCCTTCCAAATCACATCCCAATCTTCCTTAAAATCGCCCCAGACTTAAGCGAAGAAGAACTTGGCGACATAGCCGACGTTGCAAAAACCTCGAACCTTGACGCCATCATCGCCACAAATACAACGCTGTCCCGCGATGGCCTAACCAGTTTTGATCGTGACGAGATGGGGGGGCTGTCAGGCCAACCATTGTTTGAAAAATCCACACGTGTCCTCGCTCGACTACACACTCTCACTGGAGGGGATATCCCTTTAGTTGGCGTGGGTGGCATCGGTTCTGCCGATCAAGCCTACGCCAAAATTCGTGCCGGTGCATCCGCTGTACAACTGTACACCGCTCTTGTTTATGGTGGCCTCTCGCTCGCAATTGATATCGCAAACGGTTTAGACTCACTCCTCAAACGCGACGGCTTTGCACACGTTGCAGATGCTGTCGGTACAGATAAAGCGCCATGGCTATAACTAGCATTTTCTCAATTCACCGGTCCACCGCACGCTCAAGCGCGGGATATCGAACTGCCAATGTCACACCCCGTGCTACAAAAAAGATGATCAACGCAGCCCATAGACCATGATTGCCAAACGGCTCCAACAGCAGCCATACACTCAACCAGTACACTCCAAAGGACACCAACATCATGTTACGCATGTCCTTGGTACGAGTCGCCCCAATAAAAATCCCATCAAGCATCCAAGAGGGCCCACCCAAAAACGGTGCCAAAATCATCCACACTAAATAGACTCTCGCGGCGACTTGGACCTCAGGCGCTTTGGTCATTACATCAATCAACCATCCACCAAAAACCACAAAGGCTGTAGTTAGGATCACAATGACCATTGCCCCCCAAAAACTTGTCAGCATAACGGATCGGCGCAACCGTCCGCGATCCTTTGCGCCTAGTGCCTGCCCAATCAGCGCTTCTGCAGCAAAGGCAAAACCATCCATCCCATGTGCAGTAATAAATAGGAACTGGATCAAGACCTGATTGGCTGCCAACGTCGTATCGTCAAAGGCAGACCCCAAAAACAGAAAGGACACTAAACAAATCTCCAGCAGCACAGAGCGGATAATAATGTCACTGTTCACAATCGCTAAACGTTTGAGGATGACCCTGTCAAACACTACGGCCCAGTTCTTCCAATACTGACCCTGAAATCCATCACGCACCAGCCACAGGCCAATACCTAGACCCGATATTTCTGCGATCACGGTGGCAGCTGCCACACCTTCGACGCCCCAACCAAGCCCCAGTACAAACCACAGGTCGAGCAAGATGTTCACGCCATTCATCCAAAGCTGCAACACCAACACAGCTTTTGTGCGCTCATGCGCCACAAGCCAACCCGTCAGCCCATACACCGCGATCGCCGCCGGACCACTCCAGATCCGAATTTGTAGATAGCCATGAGCAAGGCGCTCGACCTCAGAACTGGCAGGAGCCAATTGGAACGCTGCCCAAAAAATAGGCACCTGAAAAATCAGCAACAGTAATCCACCAGCGAACCCAATAATCAATCCGCGCACCAACAGCGCACAGACTTCACCCTGATCCCGCGCGCCAAGCGCCTGCGCGGTCAGCCCAGCCGTCCCCATGCGCAGAAAGCCAAACACCCAATAAATCGCCGTAAGGATTATAGCGCCAATTCCTACTGCACCAATCGGTGCAGCTAGCCCCATTTGGCCAACAACACCCGTATCCACTGCACCTAAAATTGGTACAGTCGCATTTGATATTACAATGGGAATTGCGACGTTTAGTACACGGCGATGAGTTAAACCACCGCGTGGAGCAGCAGCACTATTCATCCACAATTAATTTTGGCATCAAAAAATGCCCCGTCCCCTGCGCGTACAACTTGCTGCGATTATCTTGCCAAGCCTCTACATGAACAGACGCGTACCTCCGTCCAGACCGATTTACCCGCGCCCGGGCGTAGCAATCACGCGGCAGTCCTGACCGCAGGTAATCCACCGTGAAGTCAATCGTCTTTGGTAATCGCAAATAACCCGCCGCCTGCGCAGCAGTAATATCTGTCTTTTTTTCCTCCAAAGGCCCCCAAGCCCGCTGCCATGCCAACTCAATCAGCGCCGCGATCTCCAAAAAAGAAGCAGTCGCTCCACCGTGAATGGCGGGCAACACAGGGTTGCCAATAATCTTCTGATCATAAGCCATCACAGCCGTCAGCTCATCACCGCGCCGATCAAAACACACACCCATAAACTGAATGTAAGGCACACTCTCTACTAGTACCTTTAAAGCCCCGTCTCGCCGCTCTTTCAGCGCGAGTAAAGGTTCTGGCCGTTTCATAACACGCCCTCCTTTAGGCGTGAAAATGTGAATGCACCCGTCGCACTTGCCACAGGTTTTTTCTCATCGCCATCGTGAGCCACAGCACGCACAAAAGCCACAGTACGCGTCGCATTATAAACATGCGCTTCCGTGAAAATCCTCTCTCCTACTTTCGCAGGCCTCATGTATTCAATCCGCAAATCAATCGTCGCAGTCGGTTTAGCACTATCAGGATGCAGCGAGACAGCTAAGCCGCAACACGTGTCCATCAACGCTGAAACCGCGCCGCCATGCACAACACCCGTTTCAGGATCACCAACGATCCTTTTGTTGTAAGGCATCGACATCACCGCCCTCGACACATCCATACTCTCAAGCTTAATATTGAGTGATGCACAAAACGGAAGCGCCTCTATGAACTGCTCCGCGACTTTTTCTCGCTGCTTTTGCGATAACTTAATCATTTCAAACGGTGCCCTCTGTTTGACTTTCAATCAATAAGGAAGATTGCGGACCAGACACAACCCTAATTAAAAAGATATCCAGACAACGTTTTGACATTCAAAACGCTGTTTCATATCGCAACCGCTATGCGAAACGCTGTTTCATATTGCAACCGATGATGAGTTTGATAAACCGTGGCTATTGGTTCAACCTGAAAATGGAAGTCTTGGAATGCCCGGCGAACGTCTAACGCTTAAAGAAATGTGCGCTAAATTCGACGTCACCACGCGGACCCTGCGCTACTATGAATACATCGAACTGCTATTTCCTGAAAAGGAAGGCCGCACCCGTTACTATGGTCCAACCGAATTTGCACGCATGGGGCTGATCTTGCGTGGCAAACGTTGGGGTTTTTCGCTTGAAGAAATCCGTCAATGGTTGGAGATGTATGATAAAGAGGACAACTCAGCACAGCTGACAACCCTTCTTGAAATGGCTGAACGCCAGTTAGTTGCGCTCGAATCGCAGCAAAAAGAACTAAACGAAACCTTAGTTGATTTGCGCGAACTGCGGGATCGCACCCAAACGCGCATAAAAAACGCAAATGAAAAAAAATAGATTCTTTTAGTTATTAGAGATTTTGTTTGTTACGTAACGTCTCTTTACGCTTAGGTCATGGTCACCATCCCAAAAATTGTTAAGTTGACGTTGACGTAAACGTTAGTAAGTATTTTTTGGTGAGGGGCTCATGAGCGAAGATCTTAAAACCATTCGCCAAATGTGCGAAGAATTAGATGTAACACCGCGCACCCTTCGTTTTTACGAGTCTAAAGAACTGATCAGTCCTAAGCGGGTCGGTCAAAAGCGTCTCTACGACAAACGCTCGCAGGCCCGTTTAAAACTGATCTTGCAGGGTAAACGATTTGGTTTTTCTCTCGAAGAAATACGCCAACTACTGGACCTCTACTACATTGGCGACCAACAACGCACCCAAATGACCAAGACATATGACCTTGCCTTAGAGCGTCTTTCCGCAATGAAGCAACAACGCATTGAATTAGAAATCACCATCGTTGAATTTGAGAAACAACTTACATGGGGAGCGAGCGTCATCGCTGATCTCAACTCGGCCGAGGCTGCTGAGTAACCCCAAACAACCAAGACACAAGGAGTCCTCCAATGCCAACCTATGCCGCACCCACTAAAGACATGGCCTTCGTCCTTCACGATCTGCTCGGTATCGAAAAATCTGACGTACCAGGCTATGATGACCTGACACCGAGTTTCACATCCGCCATTCTTGAAGAGGCAGCAAAAATCCATCAGGATGTTATAGCACCCTTGAACGTGGTGGGTGACAAGGAAGGATGTTCATTAGAAAACGGTGTCGTCCGCACACCCACGGGCTTTAAAGCTGCGTTTGACCAATTTCGCGAAGGTGGCTGGACAGGCATCGCCTGTGAAGAAGAGTTTGGAGGTCAAGGCATGCCCTACCTAATGGGCACAACTATAGGCGAAATGACCTCCGCTGCGAACCAAGCTTTTGCAATGTATGGCGGTCTTACTAACGGTGCTTACGCATCAATCTTGGCACACGGCTCCCAAGAGCAAAAAGAAACATACCTTCCAAACATGGCATCCTGCAAATGGACAGGCACAATGAACTTGACCGAACCGCACTGTGGTACGGACCTCGGCATGATGCGCACAAAAGCAGCCCCACAGGCGGACGGTTCTTATAAAATCTCTGGCCAAAAAATCTTTATTTCTGCCGGCGAACACGACATGTCTGACAACATCATTCACTTGGTGTTAGCAAAAATCAAAGATGGCCCAGAGGGAATCAAGGGCGTTTCTCTTTTTATTGTTCCAAAATTCATCGTGAAGGAAGACGGCTCCGAGGGCATGCGTAACGGCGTCTCCTGTGGTGCTATCGAAGAAAAAATGGGCATCCACGGTAATTCAACCTGCGTGATGAACTACGACGAAGCAACAGCTTATCTGCTAGGTGACGAACACAAAGGAATGCGCGCCATGTTCACAATGATGAACCACGCCCGCCTGGGTGTAGGTTTGCAAGGTCTGGCCCAAGCCGAAGCAGCTTACCAAAACGCCGTTGTCTACGCCAAGGATCGACTTCAAGGGCGTGCAGTCACTGGTGCAGAAAGCCCTGACACCCCTGCCGATCCAATCATCGTGCACCCAGATGTGCGTCGCTCTCTTATGGACCAGAAGTCATTCGTCGAAGGTGCCCGCGCTTTCGTCTACTGGGGTGCCATGTTGATCGACCAGGCCCACGGTCTTGCAGACAAAGATGCAGACGGCATGATCTCACTGCTCACACCAGTGATCAAAGGCTTCCTTACGGACAAGGGCTACGATATGACTGTCCAAGCGCAACAGTTATACGGTGGCCACGGCTATATCGAAGAATGGGGAATGTCCCAATTTACCCGCGACGCAAGGATTGCAATGATTTACGAGGGTACAAACGGCGTGCAGGCACTCGATCTTGTGGGGCGTAAACTGGCGCAAGATGGCGGCAAGCACGTTATGGCTTTCTTCGAAATGGTAAAATCTTTCATTGGGGAAAATAAAGGCAACGAAGCGCTAGCTGACTTTATCAACCCGTTGAAACAGGCATCCAAGGATCTACAAGCAGCCTCCATGTATTTCATGCAAAACGGCATGAAAAACCCAAACAATGCTTTGTCTGGATCGTCCGACTTCATGCATCTTTTTGGACATGTTTGTCTTGGGCTGATGTGGGCCCGCATGGCAAAGGTTGCAACGGAAGCCCTTGACGGACACCCCGATGATCCAGACTTTTATCAAAATAAACTGATAACTGGCCGCTACTACATGGCACGTCAACTGCCAGCTACGGGCATGCATCTTGCGCGCATTCAATCCGGCGCTGACACCGTTATGGGTCTGGATGCAGAAGCGTTTTGAACAAACCCAACGCACACATTTTCGATGCGGCTAATTAGCCGCATCGAATGTATAAATATAGGGAACAACACCATGAACTTGCACGATCTTAAATCTGCTTGGATGACAGACGAGCACAAAATGCTTGAAGAGATGACAACCCAATTCATAAGTGCTGAATGGTCTCCTCGCTTTGAAAAATGGCGGAAACAAAGTGAAATGGACCGTGGCACCTGGCAGCAAGCAGGCGAACTCGGCCTCCTTTGCCCCTCTGTGCCCGAAGAATATGGAGGCGCAGGCGGTGATTTTGGCCACGAAGCAGTAATTTTAATGGCAGCTTCGCGTCTCAACCTCGCAAGCTGGGGTCACGGCATCCATTCGGGTATCGTTGCGCACTACATCCTGCACTGCGGTACTGAAGAACAGAAAAAACGCCTGCTGCCCAAAATGGTTTCAGGGGAGCTCGTCGGTGCATTGGCGATGACCGAACCCTCAGGTGGCTCAGATGTGCAATCAATCAAAACCCGCGCTATCAAGGATGGCAACAATTACAAGATGACAGGTTCTAAAACCTTCATATCTAACGGCCAGCACGCAAACTTAATCCTCGTAGCTGCAAAGACAGACCCATCCCAAGGCTCACGCGGTACGTCTCTAATGATTTTGGAAACAGACGGGGCCGATGGCTTCACCCGTGGTCGCAATCTCGACAAAATTGGCATGAAAGCTGCTGACACGTCGGAACTGTTCTTCGACAATGTAGAAATCCCACCTGAGAACGTACTGGGCGGCGAAGAGGGCCGTGGGTTTTACCAAATGATGCAACAATTACCGCAAGAACGCCTGATCATTGGCTGCGGTGCTGTTGGTTCCATGGAAGGCGCTGTCGCGACCACAATCGAATACTGTAAAGAACGCAGAGCATTTGGCAAAGCCATCTTAGAATTTCAAAATACTAAATTCAAACTAGTAGAATGCGCCACAAAAACCCAAGTTGCCCGCGCATATTTAGACAGCTGCATCGCTGCGCACCTGGAGGGTGAGCTCTCAGTTGAACAGGCTGCGATGCAAAAATACTGGCTAACTGACACTCAAGGGGAAGTCCTGGACGAATGTCTACAACTGCACGGCGGCTATGGCTTCATGATGGAATATGCCGTGGGCGAAATGTGGACCGACGCTCGCGTACAACGTATCTACGGGGGCACAAATGAAATTATGAAAGAACTGGCGAGTCGATCACTATAACACAGAACCTAAGTTCTCTTCTTTTACTGCCGGACCACCCAGCAAACCCAACTTTAAAACTAGTTTGGTAGCGATTACGAAAAGGAAACAAAAATGGCTGACTACAAACTCTACTGCTTCGGCGAGAGCGGAAATTCTTACAAAGCCGCACTGCCCCTGTCCCTCTCAGGTCTTGATTGGGAGGCTGTCTATGTAGATTTCTTCGGCGGCGAAGGCCGTTCTCCAGAATATCGCGCCAACATCAACACATTTGGTGAAGTGCCCGCATTAATCCACGGCAATGAAAAAATTGCACAATCAGGCGTGATACAATCCTATATCACCGAACAATCTGGTAAATTTGGCGGCAAGACTGAAGCTGAAAAACGCGAAGTCCAAGCTTGGGTCCTCTGGGACAATCACAAACTATCCTCAATGGCGGGCCTAACACGTTTCCTGATGAACTTCCTGCCAGAAGACAAACGCCCAAAAGAGGTTATCGGTTTTAATCAAACCCGCCTCAAGGCCGCCTATAATACACTCGAAACTGCATTGAATGGTCGTGATTGGCTCGTCGGAGATGGCGTAACTAACGCAGACTTCTCCTGCTGCGGATACCTTTACTACCCCGAACCTTTCGGCTTTGTACGAGGAGATTACGCCAATATCGACCGCTGGCTCGCAAACATCGAATCTCTCGATAGCTACAAGGCTCCTTACGACCTAATGCCTGGCTCCCCTGCTGACCGCGCCTAACCCACTTATACAAAATCGCTCATAAGGATTAAATACATGCCACATGATGCATATATCTACGACACAACGCGCACACCGCGCGGCAAAGGCAAAAAAGACGGCTCTTTACATGAGGTTTCCGCCGTGCGCTTGTCATCCGAAGTTTTAAACCAACTACAAGCCCGCAGCGGCTTCGACTCCAAAGATGTGGACGACGTGATCTGGGGCAACGTATCTCAAGTGGGCGAACAAGGCGGCTGTTTGGCCCGATCTGCGGTGCTATATTCTGATCTTGACGAATCTGTTGCCGGCGTTTCCGTCAACCGCTTCTGCGCCTCTGGTCTTGAAGCCGTCAATATGGCAGCGGGTCAAGTCATGGGTGGCATGGGTAACGCGTATATCGCTGGTGGTGTGGAATCCATGTCCCGCGTTCCAATGGGTTCCGATGGTGGCGCAATCGCTGTAGACCCAACACTCGCGATGAAGGCCTATTTCGTTCCACAAGGCATTTCGTCTGACATCATCGCCACCAAATATGGCTTTTCCCGCGACATGTGTGACGAATATGCCGTGGAATCTCAACGACGAGCTGCTGTTTCTCAAAAAGAAGGCCGCTTCGACAAATCAGTTTTTGGTCTTTCGGATCAAAATGGCATCGAAATCCTCAACCACGATGAAATGGTGCGAGGCGAAACTGACATGCAAACCCTCGGCTCCTTAAATCCATCATTCAAAGCCCAGGGCGAAGTTATGCCAGGCTTTGACGCCATCGCACTATTAAAATACCCAGAGCTGGAGAAAATTAATCACGTGCATCACGCAGGTAACTCTTCTGGGATCGCAGACGGCGCTGCTGCTATCCTAATTGGTAACAAAGAGTTTGGTGAAAAGAACGGCCTGCAACCCCGCGCTAGAATCCGCGCAACCGCAAAAATTGGCACAGATCCAACTATCATGCTGACAGGCCCTGTGCCCGTTACCGAGCGCATTTTAGAGCGCACAGGCATGAATATTGGCGACATCGATCTCTTCGAGGTGAACGAAGCCTTCGCTTCTGTCGTGCTACGCTTTCAAACGCACTTCAACGTCGACCATGACAAACTGAACGTAAATGGCGGCGCCATAGCGATGGGCCACCCACTTGGAGCCACAGGAGCTGTAATCCTTGGTACGCTCCTTGATGAAATGGAACGTTCCAACAAAGAAACAGGCCTTGCCACGCTGTGCATTGGCTCAGGCATGGGCGCCGCAACAATCCTTGAACGCGTATAAACGCACGCTGAAAAGAGAGAAAAAATATGACTGATTTTCATTATAAACTCGACGGTGACATCGCAATTATTACGTGGGATTGCCCGGACAAATCTATGAACGTAATGTCTGAGACAGGCTTGGCCGAACTGGATACTCACATCGATTCTGTGCTAAACAATGATGACGTTAAAGGTGCAATCATCACTTCTGGCAAAGACAGCTTTGCAGCTGGTATGGACCTTACCGTTTTAGCCGAATGGAAAAAACGCGGTGGCGATAATCCTGCATCACAGCTTATGGATGGCATCATGCAGAATCATACTGTGATGCGCAAAATCGAACGCGCAGGCATGGATGTGAAAACAAATAAAGGCGGTAAGCCCATTGTGGCGGCAATGACAGGCACAGGCCTTGGCATTGGTCTTGAAATACCACTCGCATGTCACCGCATTTTTGTTGCCGACAACCCCAGAGCCAAGATCGGCTTACCAGAAATTATGGTTGGCATCTTCCCAGGCGGCGGCGGCACAACGCGGCTCGTGCGCAAACTTGGCATAATGAACGCCTCGTCCTATCTCCTTGAAGGCAAAACAGTGGCCCCTAACAGAGCCAAAGCCGCTGGCCTGATCGATGAAGTAGTACCTGCAGATGAACTAATTTCATCTGCAAAAGCATGGATCGAAAATGCAACGGATGCGGACCTCGTGAAACCGTGGGATGCAAAGGGCTATAAAATGCCTGGTGGCGCACCATATCACCCTGCCGGCTTCATGACCTATGCTGGTGCAACTGCCATGGTTCACGGCAAAACACAGGGCGCGTTTCCCGCCGCCAAAGCAATGCTTGCAGCCGTTTATGAAGGCGCACTCGTCCCATTCGATCAGGCCATCCGC
>Ga0206677_10001694_pt1 | contig 20144 bp, 11 predicted proteins | sample M130m12015metaG_FD_155475 | JGI IMG/M metagenome (GOLD analysis project Ga0206677, IMG submission 155475) | Ammonia-oxidizing marine archaeal communities from Monterey Bay, California, United States - M1 30m 12015 | ecosystem: Environmental > Aquatic > Marine > Intertidal zone | place: USA...
CTGGCAAAACGAAGTAGATGGTTTAAAAGATGATCAAGACGCTTTAAACGAATTTTACCGTCAGTTTCCTAGAACTACAGAACACGCGTTCAGAGATGAAACTAAGAATAGTATATTTAACTTGGTTAAATTATACGAGCAGATAGATTACAACGAAGAGATGTCTAGAACATTAGGCGTAACTAAAGGTAATTTCCAATGGGTTAACGGTATAAAAGATTCACAAGTGATATTTTATCCAGATCCAAAAGGTAGGTTTAAAGTAAGCTGGACACCACCGTCACAAATACAGAATAGAGTAATACTTAAAAACGGTATTAAATACCCAGGTAACGAACATATGGGTGCTTTTGGTTGTGATAGTTATGATATATCAGGTACAGTGGACGGCGAAGGCTCTAAAGGAGCTTTACACGGTCTTACCAGGTTCAGCATGGAAGATGCTCCTGCTAACAGTTTCTTTTTAGAATACTTATCAAGACCACCAACAGCCGAGATCTTCTTTGAGGACGTTCTAATGGCTTTAGTATTTTACGGGATGCCTATACTCGCTGAAAACAATAAACCTCGTCTCTTGTATTATCTGAGGCGTAGAGGATATAGAGGTTTTAGTATGAATAGGCCAGATAAAGTATGGAATAAATTATCTGTAGCAGAAAAAGAAGTAGGTGGTATACCTAACTCTAGTGAAGATATAAAGCAAGCACACGCGGCTGCTATTGAGATGTATATACAAGATCACGTAGGTATGAAGCAAGATGGAACGTTTGGAGATTTATATTTTAATGATCTTTTAAACGACTGGAGTAAGTTTGATATAAACAAAAGAACAAAGTTTGATGCGTCTATAAGTTCTGGTTTAGCTATAATGGCTAACAACAGGCATTTATATGCGCCAAACGCAAAGGTTGAAAAACCACAACTAAATATAAACATTTCTAAGTATAGTAATACTGGAACAAATTCACAAATAATCAAATAATAAATATGGCAGAGTCTGGCATTAGAAGTTATTTCCCGAGTCAAACAGTTAGCGATGCTGAAAAGCTAAGCTACGATTATGGTTTGAAAGTAGGTAAAGCAATAGAGCAAGAGTGGTTTAACAACGATAGAAGCTCTAATAGATATAGAAATAATAAAAACGATTTTCACAACTTAAGATTATACGCTAGGGGCGAACAGTCAATACAAAAATATAAGGATGAGTTATCTATCAACGGTGATTTGTCCTATCTTAATTTAGACTGGAAGCCTGTGCCTATTATATCTAAGTTTGTAGATATAGTTGTTAACGGTATTGCTGAAAGAACTTATGATGTAAAAGCGTATTCTCAAGATCCACATGGTGTTTCTAAAAGAACAGAATACATGGAGTCTATACTTAAAGACATGAGATTAAAAGAGTTTAATCAAGCTGTTAAAAGAGAGTTAAATTTAAACGTAAGAGATAGTCAGATTGAAGAGTTGCCAGAAACAAATGAAGAGCTAGAACTTCACATGCAGTTAACTTATAAACAGTCTATAGAAATAGCGGAAGAGCAAGCTATAAACACTCTTATGGATGGCAATAGATATGAGTTAATCAAAAAACAGTTTTATTACGATCTAACAGTTCTAGGCATAGGTGCTGTTAAAACTTCTTTCACTACATCCGAAGGTGTTGTTATAGACTACGTTGACCCAGCAAACCTAGTTTATTCTTATACTGACTCACCTTATTTTGATGATATATATTACGTAGGTGAAGTAAAAACCATACCGGTTAATGAGCTAGCAAAACAATTTCCACATTTAGATGAAGCTGCGCTGGAAGATATAATGAAAAATAAATCTTACAGTAGGTCAAATTACAATTCTAGACATACTCACGAAAAAGAGGACAACAACACTATTCAAGTTTTATATTTTAATTATAAAACTTATATGAATGAGGTTTATAAAGTAAAAGAAACTGCTACTGGCGCTGATAAAGTTATACAAAAAGATGATTCTTTTAATCCTCCTAATGATAAAGAAGGTGGATATGGTAGAATGCTAAGATCAATAGAGTGTCTTTATGATGGAGCTATGATACTTGGTACTAGCAAGTTGTTAAAGTGGGAGATGGCTAAAAATATGATGAGACCTAAAAGTGATTTTACTAAGGTTAAAATGAATTATTCTATAGTAGCTCCAAGAATGTATGATGGCAGAATAGACTCGCTTGTTAAAAAAATAACTGGTTTTGCTGATATGATACAGCTTACGCATTTAAAGCTACAGCAAGTGTTATCACGCATGGTGCCAGATGGTGTTTATTTAGATGCTGATGGTTTAGCTGAAGTTGATCTAGGCAATGGAACTAATTACAATCCACAAGAAGCTTTAAACATGTTCTTCCAAACTGGTTCTGTTATTGGTAGATCATTTACTTCTGAAGGTGATATGAATCCAGGCAAAGTGCCTATTCAAGAAATAACATCAGGTAGTGGTGGTAACAAAATGCAAGCTCTTATTGGTAATTACAATTATTACTTACAAATGATAAGAGATGTAACCGGTCTTAACGAAGCTAGAGATGGTAGTATGCCTGATAAAAATGCTTTAGTAGGTGTTCAAAAGTTAGCGGCTGCAAATAGTAATACAGCAACTAGACATATACTTCAGTCAGGCTTATTTTTAACATCAGAAGTTTGTGAATCTTTATCACTTAGAATATCTGATATTATAGAGTACTCTCCAACAAAAGACGCATTTATACAAGCTATAGGAGTACACAACGCAGCTGTACTTGAAGAGTTGTCTGAGTTACACTTGTATGACTTTGGTATATTTATAGATTTACAGCCAGATGAAGAAGAAAAAATGATGCTAGAGAATAATATTCAAATGGCATTACAACAACAAATAATTGAACTTGCTGACGCTATAGATATTAGAGAAATTAAAAATGTAAAACTAGCTAACCAACTACTTAAGATACGTAGAAAAAAGAAGTTAGACAGAGATCAAGCGTTGCAACAACAAAATATGCAGCAACAATCTCAACTTAACCAGCAATCAGCACAAATGGCTGCTCAAGCTGAGGTTCAAAAAAACCAAGCTGTAACCGAAAGCCAAGCTCAACTTGAACAAATTAAAGGTCAAATAGAATCTCAACGTATGATGCAGGAAGTTCAAATGAAAAAAGAACTTATGGGTCTAGAGTTTCAATACAACATGCAGCTAAAAAGTATGGAGTCTTCTGTTAAAAAGCAAGGTGAAAAAGAAAAAGAAGATCGTAAAGATGAAAGAACAAAAATACAAGCTACACAACAATCAGAAATGATTGATCAAAGAAATAGTGGTAAACCACCTAAAAACTTTGAATCCGCAGGTAATGATATACTAGGTGGAGGATTTGATTTAGGTTCGTTTGACCCTAGATAAATTTATTAACTATTATTATATTATATTATGGCAGAGAAAGAACAGCCAATCGCAAATGACGAGACTGGCAAAATTAAAGTAAAAGCAAAAAAAGAAAAACAACCAGATGGTAATGAGACTAAAGGTAACGTTACTAAGGTTAAAGAAAAAATGAAAATGAAACCTATAGTGGCTGAAGAAACGCTTACTAAAGTTGATTTAACAAAACCAACAAAACCAAAAGAAAATGAAGTTAAAGAAGATAACCCTGTCAACGAGGGAGTGGTTGGAGTCGATGAAAATGCCGATGCCCCACAAGAACAAGAAAAAGTACAGCCGGAAGCAGAAACACAAGAAGCTCCAGTATTAGAAGAGGTTACTGAAGAATCCACAGAAGAAGTTACAGAGGTTGAAGAAAAAATTGAAGAAGCTGTTGCGGAAGCTGAAGCCACAGGAAAACCACTACCAGAGAATATCCAAAAGTTAATGGACTTTATGGAGGAAACTGGTGGAGATTTAAACGACTATGTTCAGTTGAACAAAGATTACAGTAAGTTAGAGAATGAGGATTTGTTATACGAATACTACAAACAAACAAAACCCCATTTAAACAACGAAGAAATAAACTTCATGATGGACGATCAATTCGCTTATGACGAAGACGAAGATGATGAAAGAGAAGTGCGAAGAAAAAAATTAGCGTTAAAAGAGCAAGTTGCAAACGCTAAAAGCCACCTGGACGGGCAAAAGTCCAAATACTATGACGAGATCAAAGCTGGAAGCAAACTTACGGGTGAGCAACAAAAAGCAGTTGATTTCTTTAATAGATATAACAAGGAGTCGGAAGTAACTCAAAAAGCAGCAAAGAAAAATACTGATATTTTTACACAAAAAACAAATAATGTTTTTAACGACAAGTTCAAAGGTTTTGAATATAACGTCGGTGATAAAAAATACAGGTTTAATGTAAACAATGCTGAAGAGGTTAAAACAACACAAAGCGATATAAATAATTTTACTAAAAAGTTTTTAGATAAAAATAATACATTATCAGATGCTAAAGGTTATCATAAATCTCTATACACAGCTATGAACGCAGACGCTGTTGCAAAACACTTTTACGAACAAGGAAAAGCTGATGCTATGAAAAATAGCGTTGCAAACGCTAAAAACGTAGATATGGCACCAAGACAAAGTCATGGGGTCGTTGAGGCTGGAGGTGTAAAAGTAAGGGTGTTAGGCGATAACTCTTCTGATTTTAAGTTTAAAATTAAAAACAATAAATTTAAAAATTAATAATTAAAAATTAAAAATTATGGCAATTTCAAACCCTGGTGGTTTGTTAAATAGTGTTCCAGCTGCACAACAGCAAACACTAGTAACAAACTACTTAGATTTCAACCAAGATATGGGTTGGGCTCAACAATATTTACCAGACCTAATGGAACAAGAAGCTGAAGTTTTCGGACCGAGAACTATTTCAGGTTTCTTATCACAAGTTGGGGCTGAAGAAGCGATGGCGGCAGATCAAGTTATTTGGTCTGAGCAAGGTCGTTTACACCTTTCTTATAAAGGTCACATCCACCACGTAACAACAAATGGTGGTCAAATTGATATTGATTCTGATATTGATGAAACTTCAGGCTTTACGGCTGCTAAGCATGGTATTAGAATTAACGATACTGTTATTGTTGCTAATTCCGATGGTGTTACTAAATGTTTAGTTTCTGCTGTTAGCGGCGCTAGAATAGATGTTAAACCTTTTGAAGCTGCTTCTTTGAATGCTGCTGGTTTAACTAATACTGGTACTTCAAAAGAAACAACTATATTAGTTTATGGTTCTGAGTACGCAAAAGGCGTTGGTTACAACCAAAAAGGTGGTACACACTCTGACACTAGAGGTGCTAACGAGCCAGACTTTAAAACTTTCGCTAATAAACCAATTATAATGAAAGATTACTACGAAGTGTCAGGTTCTGATACATCTAGAATTGGTTGGGTTGAGACTACTGGTGAAGGTGGTCAATCAGGTTACTTATGGTACTTAAAAGCTGAAGCTGATACAAGAGCTAGATTTACTGATTACTTAGAAATGGCAATGTTAGAAGGTGAAAAAGGTTTAGACTCGACTGCTGAAACTGCTGTTGATGACTTCCTTTATGGAGCTGACGGTGCAGAGTCTGTGGGTACTGAAGGTTTATTCGCTGCTATTACGTCAAGAGGTAATGTTACTTCTGGTGTTACTGGTGTTAACGCTGCAACTGACTTAGCTGAGTTTGACGCTATTTTAGCTGAATTTGATAAGCAAGGTGCTATTGAGGAAAACATGATGTTTGTAAACAGAGCTACTTCGTTAGCAATGGATGACATGTTAGCTTCTATGAATTCTTACGGAGCTGGTGGTACTTCTTACGGAGTATTTGACAACTCAGAAGATATGGCATTAAACTTAGGTTTCTCTGGTTTCAGAAGAGGTTCTTATGACTTTTACAAGTCTGACTTCAGATACTTAAATGACTTAGCTACAAGAGGTGGTATTAATGCTGCTGCTGGAGCTAACGCTATCAGAGGGGTTGTTATTCCTGCTGGAACTTCAACTGTTTATGATCAAATGTTGGGTAAAAACTTAAAGAGACCATTTTTACACGTACGTTACAGAGCTTCACAAACTGACGATAGAAAAATGAAAACTTGGGTTACTGGTTCTGTTGGAGCTGCTACATCTGCTTTAGATGCAATGCAAATCCACATGCTATCAGAAAGATGTTTAGTTACACAAGGTGCTAACAATTTCATGTTAATGAAATAAGCATTATTTATATTAAAGAACCGGGGCTTCGGCCTCGGTCCTTTTATTTTTATTAATTTATATTATATTATATTATGGCAAAAAAAACAAAAAAAGTTGAGGTAGAACCTCAAGTAGAAACAATGGAAAAAACAGTTACAGAATTTTTTGAAGAAACTATAACTGAAGAACCAAAAACAAGAGAAAGACTAAAACCTACAAACGAGTGGGAAATAAAAGATAAAATTTATTACTTAAAAGGAAGAGCAAAGCCTTTGTCTAGATCAATTAAAGCTACTGGCATTTATTATTTTGACGAAGAAAAAGGTTATGAAAGAGAACTTAAATATTGTCAAAATCAAAAAACTCCATTTGTAGATGAGATGAAAGGTGATCAAAGGTTAGAGCACATTGTTTTTAGATCTGGAAGTTTGTTTGTTCCAAAAAATCAGCAAACTTTACAAAAGCTACTAAGCCTATACCACCCTCATAAAGATCAAATTTACTACGAGTACAAACCAGCTGCGTTAGCTGCAGAAGAAGTAGACGTTTTAAACATGCAAGTAGATGCTTTAATAGCCGCAAGAAATATTGACATAGATATGGCTGAAGCTATTATGCGCGTAGAGAAAGGTTCTGAGGTATCTAACTTGAGTTCTAAGGAATTAAAAAGAGATTTACTAGTATTTGCTCGTAACAACCCTAAACTTTTCTTAGAGTTAGCGGATGATGAGAATGTAATGCTAAGAAACTTTGGTATTAAAGCTGTTGAGGCTGGAATACTAAGATTGTCTTCTGATCAAAGAAACTTTTTGTGGGGTAGCAATGGAAGAAAATTAATGGTTATACCATTTGATGAGCATCCATACACTGCTTTAGCACATTGGTTTAAAACAGATGAAGGAATGGAGATTTACTCCAATATTGAAAAAAGATTAAATTAATCTAACTGTAGATGCAGTCGCTCTACGGGGCGATTGCAAACTACAAATTATATTATATGGAAAAGAATAAATCAAAAGGATTAGGTGACACTGTCGCTAAAATAACAAAAGCAACTGGAATTAAAAAAGTAGTAGACAAAGTTAGCGAAGTAGTAGGCAAAGATTGTGGTTGCGCTAAACGTCAAGACACTTTAAACAGATTGTTTCCTTATAATAATTAAAAAGAAATTATGGTAAATATAGATACAGTATATCAAAAAGTTTTAGCTTTAGCAAATAAAGAGCAGAGAGGCTACATAACACCTCAAGACTTTAACTTATTTGCCGATCAAGCTCAGATGGAAATATTTGAGCAGTATTTTTATGACACTAATATTGCTAGAAGATCTCCAGGTAATGATACTCAATTTGCTGATGTTGATGATATGTTGGAGGAAAAAATACAGATATTTAGCAAATATGACGATTCAACTACTATAGCTGCTTACGGCGTTGGTACTTTACCAAATTACATATATAGAGTAGAAGAGGTAATTTACAATGAAAAAGAGTGTGAGATATTAAATGTTTCAGACTACAATAAAGTTAAAAATTCGACTGGACTACTTGCCGCTAGCGACTCTAGACCTGTAGTAAATATATCAGGTGGTGTTATAAAGTGTATAGCACAAGACGGAGCTGCGGTTACGCCAACTGAAATTTATTACATTTGTAAGCCTTTACAACCTAGTTGGACTTATGTTGTTATAAACAAAAAAGCTATGTTCAACGGCAACTCTCAAACTCAAAACTTCGAACTACACGCTTCAGAAGAAAACAACCTTATTAGTAAAATACTAATGCTAGCTGGAGTTTCAATTAAACAGCAAGACATAATGAGCGCTGGCCAAGGTATGGATATGTCCAGACTACAACAACAACCAAAAATATAATAAATGGCATTAATATCAGAAACATCACAAAACTATTATACTGGGTCTAATTTAGGTGGCTATCAGTTTGTGTCTTTGGAACAAATAATAGAAAATTTTATGTTTGTATACGTTGGTGAAGACAAGATGATATCAAAAGCTAGTAGAACAGACGTGGCTTTCCACGCTCAAAGAGGATTAGCTGAAATGTCTTTTGATACTTTTAAGTCTACAAAAGGACTTGAAATAACAGTACCGCAAACATTGCAGATGGCTTTACCGCAAGATTATGTTTCTTATGTTAAAGTTAGTAGTGTTGATTCTTCTGGGATAAAGCATATTATTTATCCAGCTATTAAAACTTCTAACCCTAACAAGCCAACTCAAGACGCTAACGGCGATTACACTTATGATAACGGCGCATTAGAATTAGAATCAGAGTCTACAGCTTGGTCTAACTATAAATCTAACTCTTCGTCAGAAAACAATCAAGATGATTATGAAGATGACACTTATTGGCCGTTGAGTGGAAGTAGGTATGGCTTAGACCCACAGTATGCTCAAGTTAATGGATCTTTTTACATAGACGAGTTAAGTGGAAAAATTCATTTTAGCTCTAATATTTCAGGAAAAACTGTGATCTTAGATTACATAAGTGATAGTCTTGGTACTGATGCTGAAATGCAAGTTCATAAATTTGCGGAGGAAGCTATGTATAAATGGATATCCTCTTCAATATTATCAGCAAAATCTAACATACCAGAATATCAAGTAAATAGACTTAAAAAAGAAAAGTTTGCAGCGGTAAGAAATGCAAAATTAAGATTATCTAATATTAAATTAGAAGAATTAACTCAAATACTTAGAGGAAAATCTAAGCAAATAAAACACTAGTACATGCCAGAGATTAAGAATCAGTTTACCGGTGGTAAAATGAATAAAGACCTTGACGAAAGGCTTATTCCCAAAGGTCAATATAGACATGCTATAAACGTGCAGGTTTCAACTTCAGAAGATTCTGATGTTGGTACAGTACAAAACATACTAGGTAACGCTGGTATAGATATGAAAACAGCTAATGGTCTTACTGGTTATACTTGTGTTGGTAGTATTTCAGATGAAAAGCTTGATTCTTCATACTGGTTTTTAGCAGGCGAAAAACTATCAACCTTACAAAAATGGAACAAAAGTAACAATCCAACTAAAGCAGACGTTTTAGATTATATTATACAACAAAAAAACAATCAACAAACTATTGTTTTTACAGATCAAAAAACTATACTAGCGAGATCACCATCTCTAACAGACTTGAACTCTCAAGCAACACCAATAACTTCTTCTATAGATTTTGCAATAAACAAAATATACGTACAAAAATCACAACTTGTTAAACTTTCGTTAGGAGACAAGCTTTTAGGTATTTTTGATAGTGTAGGTGTTTATATAGAACAAGACACTACTATAAAATACATCCAATATTCTCCATCATCTAACTCACTAAAAGATAACTTTATATTAGTTGATAATGTAAAAGAAGGCAATAGTAACTTTCCCAACTATTTAAGAATCCCTAATACTCCTGAGGTTTTAGGTTTAGATTTTCAAACTGGAGCTTTAAATTTTGACAAAGAAAACCAAATAACAGGTATAAACATTATAGACGATATTTTAGCTTGGACAGATTCTGTTAACGAGCCTAAAATGTTAAATATAAACAATTGTATAAGCGGAACTTCTCAAAACGGCGTTGACCCAACAAAACTTGTTAATGACAATATAACAAATCTACCAGACGTAAAGGTTTTCGCTAAAGATATAAATGTAATAAAAAGAAAACCTACTAAAAAAATAGATGTAAAATTATCTAAAAATAAAAGAGAAGGTATTGTAAATGCATCACTAATATCGTACTCTTTCGCTAACGCTAATGGAATTCCTTTTGAACCAGGTTATCAAGGATCAATGAGTTTTTCTGGCGAAACAAGTTTTTTAGAAAACGACTTGTTACTATTATTAAATAATTTTGATAGTAATGATGGAAGTAGAATACTACCATTTGAATATGATGTTAAGGTTATAATTAAAAGTATTTCTTTTTCTAATGGCAACACAACTATTGACTACGAGATAGTAAGTATTTCATCTTCAACCCCACAATACTTATCAGATTACTCTATAATTCTAGACCAACCTACCTCTAGTAAGTTTGAAGATGAGATGATGAGGTTTAGCTATAGATATAGATATGTAGATAAAGAGGTTTCTGCTTTAGCTCCTTTTACAGATGTTGTTTTTGAAGCTGGATCTTTCTTGTATAACCAAAAGAATGCTGCTAACTATGGTATGATAAACAACATTACTGAGGTTATTTTAACAAACTTTATAGATGTTAACAAAGATTTATCCATAGAAAGTGTTGATCTACTTGTAAAATATGAAGGTTCTCCTTTGATTTACATTGTAGACACTTTAAATAGAAAAGAATTTGCTTCAACAGCTGTATATGGCGGGCAGCCTTTTGACGGCTCTTATAATTTTAACCCACAAACAACCAAAGGTGTTTTACCAGAAAACCAACTTTTAAGAACTTGGGATGCTGTTCCAACCACAGCAAAGTCACAAGAAGTAGTTGGCAACAGAATAGTTTATGGAAATTATACTTTTTCAAATGATTTTAGTTTGTCTGACTACAGTGTTTCTGTTTCTCCTACTGTTAGAAGAGTTAACACTATTAACTTAAAAGGAAACCCATCTGTAAAGTCAAAAAGAAATTACCAAGTAGGACTAGTTTTATTAGATAAAGAGGGTAGAGAGTCACCTGTTTTTTCAAATAGTGATAGTGCTATAACGCTTTCAAAGTCTTTTTGTGGAACTAGCAATGCTGTTACTGTTACAAACAATACTATTATACCTAGCTGGGCTAAAAGCTACAAGTATTACATTAAAGACTCTTCCTTGCCTGCTTATAATATAGTTGTAGATGCTTTTTATAGAGCTGAAAATGGAGATTTTTGGATTGCCGTGCCATCAAGTGAAAGAAATAAAGTTGAGGAAGGAGATTTTTTAGAGTTAAAAAAAGGAATAAACAGCGATACCCCAGTTGATTTAGATTTAACAACAAAAGCTATATCTGTTAAAAATGAAGCCCCAGACTTTATAAAAGTAAAATACAGAAGTTTAGGTTCTGTTGAGGCTACTTGGAACGATGGGACTGATGATATTATTCTTTTTGCTAACACCGACGCTATACCTCAACCTGGTGTTAAAAGTTTTAAGATTAGCAAAGACTCTTGGATGAGACAGCACAACATAAGTTTTGGTGGAGGTGGAGATTTAACAGAAAAAAAATATGATGATCTTTTTTGCGTTTTCACCGCAACTCCATCTGGGGCAAACGCTATAGGTGGTGTTTATAGATCAAAAAGATACTCAGCAACTTGTAGTGGTTTTATTGATAATGCAGGCGGTAATACAGATGTTTCTCAATTTAACTTTAGATTAGAAGAAGCTATAAAACAAGAAGACAGTTGGATAAATTATGATAACAGTGGTACTACTGAAGTTGAGCCAACTCTTAGACTTGAGGTTTTTGAAAAAATAATATTACCAAATGCTGATTTTGAAGGTAAGTTTTTTATAAAAATTGAAGCTAAAGAAAGTTTAATACCAAACATAGCACCGTCAAACGTAACTAATGGTTATGAAAAAATATTAAAGAAAGCACCAATATACAACTTTACAGAGGCTAGTGCTGGGGCATCAAATGGCAATTTATCAACGTTAAACGATTATACACTTGCTGTTCAAGCCAATACTGCTGGCAGTGGAACTTTAACCAATACAACTCAAAATAGCAGTTATCAATACGTGTTACAGACTTACGAGGATTGGGATGGGTTTATACCTTACAGCGACGTTAGCGCTGGGGTAACAGTACCTACTTTTTGGTTTATAGATGGTTTAAGTTACAAAAAAACTCAAAATGATATTAATAGTGGTGCTCCAGTAACAACACCTATAAATCCAATGAGAGGCTTAAGAGTTTTTAAAGGTGAACAATATCACATTACACCTAACATTGCGCACCAAGCCAATTACATGGGCGCCGGTAATTTTGTTAAACCAGATCGTTTTTACATGGAGGTTTCTTTAGTTGGCATGCTTAACAATATTGAAGTGTTAGATGTTAGCGGGGGCTGGGATACTGATTACACTAGATCAGGACAAAATACGACTGCAACTTTAGATACTGATTCAGAAAACCTTGAGATAGCTGGTTATTTAAAAAATTCAGGTCAAAAATGGAAGTGGGAAGGTGGAAATGAGGTATTCACTATATTAGACACGCGTGTAGAAGCCAGGTGGAATTACCAACTTCAAGACGAGCCGGTTGCTAATAATAACTCAGAAAGCGCTGTAGATCAACTTATTAATTTATCAAACAATCAAAGCACTGGAACTCAATCTATAGATGAATTTTTAAACCCTCTTAATCGTAGGTTAACTTTTATTTTAGAACTAGATAAAAACCCATTAGCATACACAGATTCTAGTGGAGCTACTATTGACCCTACTGATAGCGCTCAAGTAAATTCTTATCTTAATAAGAATATGGTTTTTATAGAGCAAAACTTTAATGTAGAACCTGGGGAAGGATTAAGAACTTCAAACCCAGCTGTTTTTGAATCTGAAAAACAAGAAGAAAACAATTTAGATATATACTACGAGGCTAGTAAAGAAATACCTGTTAATCTAGATCCTGTAACGTTAGAAAAGCTACTACCAGTTGGAACTGAGGTTTTTTGTGACGCATTTCCAGATCTTTTTCCAAATGCCTTTGTAGATAATCATATTGTTTCTAATGATGATTTAGTAGTAAAAATAGAAACTGGTTTTGCAACTAGTCTTGATGCGTTTACCGCTTCAAATAGCAATGTTGATTACACAAACTTAGGTTTAAATTCAGAAAAAATTAGTTTTAGAACTCCAGACGGTGATGTGTTTACATTTAAAGTACAACGGTCTATTGGAGTTACATTTACTACATCTATGTCTGTTATCTTAAGCAGAACCACTATAGGTGATAATTTAAGCTTAAGTTTAAACTGGTTTAACTGTATGGCTTTTGGTAATGGAGTTGAATCAGTGTATCTTAAAGACTCGTTTAATAACAAGTTTTTCAACAAAGGAGTTAAGGTTTCAGCTTCTTTAGAAGGTGAGTACAAAAAAGAACATAAGAAAAACGGTTTAATATACTCTGGTCTTTACAATGACAATAGTGAGACTAACAATTTAAACCAATTTATACAGGCTGAAAAAATAACAAAAGACATAAACCCTACATACGGTAGTATACAAAAGCTTTTTACAAGAAACTCTGACTTAGTAGTTTTTTGCGAAGACAAAGTGTTAAGGGTGTTAGCAAACAAAGATGCTGTTTTTAATGCTGATGGAAATTCACAGTTAACAGCAACAAACAACGTGTTGGGACAGTCAATGCCTTTTACAGGTGAGTATGGTATATCTACAAATCCAGAATCTTTTGCATCGGAATCTTATAGAGCTTATTTTACAGATAAATCTAGAGGTAAAGTTTTAAGACTTTCTAAAGATGGATTAACACCTATATCAGATCATGGTATGAAAGATTATTTTAGAGATAATTTAAAATTAAACACTAAAATAATAGGTAGTTATGATGATAAAAAAGACGAGTACAACGTTACTCTACCTACCACAAATACTACAGTTTCGTTTAAAGAAGATGTTAGAGGCTGGGTTAGTTTTAAAACTTTTGTACCTGAAAACGCTATAAGCTGTAACAACGAATATTACACAGCAAAAGAAGGTAAAATATGGAAGCATCATGATGAAGTTAGAGATAGAAACACTTTTTACAATGATCCGTTAGCACCGTCAGAAGTTGAGGTAATTTTTAATGATGCACCTAGTGTTATAAAATCTTTTAAAACTATAAATTATGAGGGTTCAAAAGCAAGAGTTGAAAAAGTTTTTGATGATCAAGGTGTATTAATTGAAGACAACCAATATTACAATTTAGCTGATCAAGATGGTTGGTACGTTTCCAACGCTTACACTGACTTGGAAACTGGAAGTTTAGTTGAATTTATAGAAAAAGAAGATAAGTGGTTTGGACACATAGTTGGAGATGATGTAAATATAAACCAACAAACAGGTAATATTACTGGTAATTTTAACACATCAGATTTTAGTATACAAGGTGTTGGAACTATATCTACGTCTGTTGCTAGCATAATATATGGTTGTACAGATGATACAATGTTTAACTATAATGCTTCAGCTAACAATCAATGTAATGGAGATAACTCTTGCTGTGTATCGGTTGTGCTTGGATGTATTGATCCGACTGCAGCTAATTATTCTTCGACAGCAAACACAGACAATGGTCAATGTCAGTACAGTGGTTGTATGAACGGTGGTGGTGTTGATAGTACTTGTTTAGATGTGTTAGGTAATTCTAACTTCTATATGGCTTTAAATTACGATCCAAATGCTACTGTAGATGATGGTTCATGTGAATGCCCTATTGTAGGTTGCACAGTGGGGAGCGCAATTAACTACGATCCTAACGCAACAGCTCCTTGTGGTGATAACACTGCTAATGGTGGTAACGATTATCCTTTAACTGTAGATTTTACTAACCAATATGGAGCTTTTTATGGAGCAAATGTACTTCAACACGCAGTAAACTATTGCTGTGAGTACGAAATACTTGGATGTACAGATATAAATGCAGATAATTACAATAACAGTAATAACGTAGATGATGGTTCTTGTTTATATTCAGGTTGTACTGATCCGTATGCTAATAACTTTACTTTTGTGGGTTCTCAAGTTGACTCTACAAACAATATATTTACGTATCTAGCTGGTACTGCCGTTGACGATGGAAGTTGTATCTATCCTACTGGCTGTATAGATCCTAACGCTTGTAATTACGATAACACCCCAGGTTTGGTACAAGATGATCCTAGCACGTGTGGTTATTGCGCTGATCCATTAGCATTAAACTACGATCCTAATATAACCTGCGCTAACACTAATTTATGCGAGTATTGTGAAGCTCCAGACTTTGTACAAGTTATATCTGGAGCTACAAGCGATACAATACTAGGTGTTGACCAAAGCAATGGTACTGCTTATGTTTATATAACTCCATCTAGCACTGCTGGTGTAGATTTTTATCAAATAATTTTAAACGGTAATTACTCAAGCCCAATTATGGTAGATGCCACAGGTATAACTGGTGTTATAACTCATGAATTAACTGGTCTTAGCATAGGTAGTGTTACTGTAGATGTAATCAGTGATTGTGGTACTATAACGCCAGGCGTTGTTTCAACTGCATGGTCAGGTGGTCCTTTAAGTGTAACAACACTTTTAACCCCAATATATGGTTGTACTGACAATACTGGAGCTGGAAACACAACTGGAACAAATTCAGCTTGTAACTACAACGCTTTAGCAAATACAGACGATGGCTCTTGTGAGTATATTTCGTGTACTGGTTGTACAGATATTAATTTCTTAGAGTACTGCGGCTCGTGTTGGGATGCTGTAAACCAGGTTGTTGTTGCTGCTAACGCAAATCCTCCTGGAGGTCCTTGGGTTGGAGATGATGGATCGTGTGCAACAGCGGTGGTGTTTGGCTGTACAGACGCAACACAGTTTAACTATAATCCATTAGCGAATACCGATGATGGTTCATGTATTGCAATTGTATTAGGATGTACTGATGGTACGCTAAATAACAACTTAAGTGACGCGTGTTCTAACTTTGATCCTTTAGCAAATACAGATGATGGTTCTTGTGCTGCTTATAATTGTCCAAATTCTTTTAGTGGTCAAGCTCCAAACTCTGTAGGTAATCTAGGGTTTAGCTTTTCTTTAACGCAAACTCCATACCCTATTTTTACTGGAGCTCCTTTAAACATGAATTTTGAATATGATATAGAAGGTTTTGACAACGCTAACGCTTCTGTAACTCAAACAAACAACGTAGGTATATTTACGGGTTTTGTAAACCCAATATCATATCAAATAAGAAACTACAGCATAGACCCATTTACTTTAGTTACTAATCCAAGTGTTACTAGTATTGAGCTAACTGTACGCTTGCAAACTCTACCTATAAATACTAATTCTGGTGCTAATACTGGTGGTAACTGTACCCAAGCTATCACTACAACTTACACTATAGGTTGTACTGATTCTAATGCTGATTCTTCTGGTACTTTTGATATTTCAGATAATACTAGGTGTGTTTACACTGGTTGTATGCTTGATACTGCTTATAATTACAATCCAAACTCTACAACTCCTTGTAATGATAATGGAACCGATAATGATTGTTGTGATTGGAGTCAGTATCAAACAACAGCTCAGTGGAATGGTGCGGGTACTTTAACTGCACAAGCTAATCAAGATAGTAAGGTTGTTGCAAGACTAAACCACGCTAACATACCATTAATTCCAGCAACAACAGGTGTAATTAAAATATCTCAATTATGGCGATTTGTTAACCCTCAAAACGGTTCTTTTGGAAGTGGTGATTCTTATGGGAATAATATTACGAATCAAATTGTACCTGTTACTCCACCAGGCTTTAATATGAATAGTAATTTTAATTATAGCGCTACAACTATGGACTTTAGCCAGTTTTATGATGCAAACGGTTATCCTTTATCTGTACCTCCTAGTGGTTTTAACACTAGAGACCTTAGTGGTAACGGAACTGTTACTGTAGCTGTTCAATGGACGGCAGCTATTTATAAAGATTCTAGCAACGTTGGTGGTAACAATTCTAATTTATTTGGAGCAATCTTACCTCACAGTTACACAGAAACACAACAAACTTTTACTGTTGGTTGTAAGACTCCTGGTAACTGGGCTAACTACGACGCTACTTTAGATATAAATATACCTAGTATGTGTATAACACCAATACAAGGTTGTCAAGATCCTAGCGCAACTAATTTTGAACCTAATTGGAATGTTGATTGCGCTGGTAATTTATATGGAACAGATGGATCTTGTTGCTGTTATGGTTGCAACGCGCCAGCAGCGCTTTCTGCAACTCCAGGTACAGTCATTACAAATCCGTTTGGACCTAATGAAGGTGTTGAATTTGTTACTTTAAATTGGACTCCATCATTACTTTCTGTAGTAGATAGTATCGATATACACTACATAAACGTTTCTGAGCAATTAGCTAACCCGAATACATTTTCCCCAACTCCTGAAGTGTATACAATTACATCTGGATCGGCTATAGCAAACGGTACTTTTGACTTTGCGCCACCTGTTACGCCTTCAACGCCTTACAACAACGTTACGGGTCTTGGTCATTTTGTAAACAGTGATAGATATGCGTTTTACTTGGTGGCAAACTGTCCTACGTGTGGAACTAATAATACGGTGAGCGCTAATAGCTCAACTGTTAATCTTGAAATAACTGTTTAATATGTCATTTATAACAACCATAACTTTTTCACAACCAATAAATGCTTCTGTTCAAATAGGAGACAACTTATATCAATCAACTCCAACTTCAAGTGGCGGTTTTAGTGTTGTAGCTAACTCTTCTGGTGTAACGCATATAGGTGTTGTGTATAGCATAATAGATCAATACAGCTTAGAGTTAGAAAGTACTTACGAGGATCAAAATGGATTGCCAATACCAGCAAACTATCCTTCGCAAGGTTCTTATATATCTTTTTCAAAAGACGGTCAAGTAAATCAAAATGAGTTATTAGGATACTACTCTTCTTTTACTTTTGTAAATAATTCTAAAACAAAAGCTAAATTGTTCTCTGTATCCACAGAAATAACTGAAAATAGTAAATAAATATGAAATTAATAAAAAGTTTTAATTTAGATTTTTCTGACCTTGGATCTGCTGTAGAAACAAGAAAATTTGTTATAACTGGAGATGCTAATGCCGAGTTTATTTTAGAAATAAAAAACGAAGATAATTATTATTATAATTTTACAACAAAAACTTTTTCATCTACAAAAAGTAAATTAGAGGGCGTTATATTGGGAGGAGGTTATAGAGGTGATATAAAATTTCCAGCTATCACTGATGATGACCAATATGATATAAGCTTATCTGCCAAACCAGGAAGTGTGCATCCTAAATATGTAGCGGTTAGATTTGCAGATGGAACTTTAGATATAAACTCATCTATTGGATCTAACTCTTTAGTTTTAAAAAAAGTTATATACCAATATACAGATTTAACACTAACTATATCAAATTTCTCTCCAAACGGAACTGTTAGTTTGACTAACACAAGCGATACTGTAACCGTAGCTAGACGTAAAAGTACAGCAAAAACAGCTTTCTCTATATCTTGTTCGTCGGCTTCAAGTCAATCATTTAGAATAATAAAACAACCAACAGCTAGCGATACGCTTGCTTTTTTAACGTTAGAAGTAGGTAGTGCTCCAGAGCTGCTACGAGGTGAAAACCAATATCCAGCTGTTAGCGATACAGATACTGTTAATGGAGCTGTTACAAGTGGTACTACAGTTACAATGGACACTGCTGTTGCTTCTAAAGTTAAAGTAGGAGATAGAGTTACGGGTAACGCAGCTTTAAACGCTATTACAGCTACAGTTACCGCCTTAACTGGTACGTATACGTTTACACTTTCCGAAGCTGTGGCTATAGCAGATGGTATAACGTTAAGCTTTAGTAATCGAAAAAATTATCAATGGCCAGTGGATAACACGAATAAAGTTACGCCTGGTATGATAGTTGTTCCCGGCACAAACGTCACTGCTAACACTACTGTTTCTAAATACGAAGATATAACAACTATATTTCCAGATAGCGTTGAAGAAAAAAGAATAATTAAAAACGAAGCTCCAGCTATAAATAACAAGGGTTTAAAGCCAACTATTGTAAACGGTTTGGTTACTGTTCAGCCTGGTAATTTAGTGTTTAACAACCAACAGGCTTTAGCTTTAGCTGGTGACACTATGAAGATAGGGGGATATGGCCTTACACAATTTTTTAACGTGAATGGCTATCAAGTTAAATTAACAGATCTTAAAATAGCTTTAACAACTATAACAACTACAACAACTTCAGCATCTTCAGCTAGTACTAGCGTTGCGATTACTGAAAGAAATGGTATAATGAATAGTATTAGCACCGTTAGCGGTATAGGTATAGATCCAAAAGTTGTAGACCCAACTGTTAACAGTGGTGGTAATGCTACGGGTGCTGGAACAATAGTTCTTAGTGCGGCTCAAACTTTAGAAAGTGGTATAACATTAACTTTTCCTGGTGCTGGTAAAGTAGCTACTATTACTGGAAACATTGAAATAGTAAAAGCTGGTACAGCTGACGCAACGTTAAGGTTTGATGTAGAAAAGCTGTTATCTACATCGGCGTAGTAAAAAAACAAGCAAAACTGTGACTATATTAGATATAAATTAAATCAAATTATGTCTAATAACGAATTACAAAAAATATTTGATAATACGCCTGCTAAGTCTTATAAAGAAAAAATAAAAAAAATAGAAGATTATTTTATTAGCATTGCCGATGGGGAAAACATTATAGGTAATGGTAAAGAAATAATATACCCGGAAAAACTATGGGAATACAAACACTCTTTTGCTAATGGTCTTTATATAAGAGAGATGCGTATGAAAAAAGGCCAAATAGGTTTTTCAGCAATACATAAGCACAGCTATGGGTTTTTTTTAATGTCAGGACTTTTAGCATCTTCAAAAGAAGAAAGTGTTGAAGAGTTTGTAGCTCCATGCTACATTATATCTCCACAAGGAGCTAAAAGAGTTGTTTACGCAATAGAAGACTGTGTTATAGTTACAACACACGCAAATCCTACTAACACTCAAGATCTTGATGAGTTAGCTAAAATAAACGTAGTATTTGACTGGAAAGAGTATGAAGAATATTTAAAAACAAAAAAATGAAAATATTAATTAAAAAATATACAATATGACTTGGGGCGCGATAGTAGTTGGAGGTATAGGTGCTGTGAGTGGTATGATAAATTCTAATAAAAACAGAGTGGCAGCAGACAAAGCGGCTGA
>Ga0206677_10001696_pt1 | contig 20141 bp, 7 predicted proteins | sample M130m12015metaG_FD_155475 | JGI IMG/M metagenome (GOLD analysis project Ga0206677, IMG submission 155475) | Ammonia-oxidizing marine archaeal communities from Monterey Bay, California, United States - M1 30m 12015 | ecosystem: Environmental > Aquatic > Marine > Intertidal zone | place: USA...
GTGTTCTGAGGTTGGTGTGCTGTCGCCACCTGCAAAGCCAAGAATGTCGGATTTGCTCATGGTGATTCCACCGACGTGTGGGTTGAACACGCAATCATCGTGGATGATGTTGGCAAGCGCGTCGACATCTCCGTTATCCCAGGCTTCGTTGTATGCTTCTATGATAGACATGTATGTCGCTAATGCAGTGGATGTTTAAATTCACCTATTCCATGTTGTCAACACAATCAAGGCGTACCTCTAACTGTCCACGCACTTTGCGATACGCTCATCGGGGCTTACTATATCTACCGAATGCGTTTAACATTGCTATGCGGCCGTGGCTAGTGACGCAACTTTCTACGAAATTGTTGGGCCCAACGCATGGGCCAAATGAAAAAATCAACCAACGACCCGACTTGATGTACTCACTTGGCATTCTTGCACCTAAGAAAAAAAGTGAACATCCAGAAGAGATTCAGGCTGAACTGATTATTGAAAACGGCGCAGATATGATTGGAGAAGGGGCTATTGAAAATGACGAAGCCCCACCCGCACCATGGATCGACCCAACATCAAAACCGTCATCCATGGGGCTAAGTTTCACATGCTCTGCTGAGGGCGAACTTCCGAAATTTGGAATTTGTATCACATATGCAAGGTATCAGTATGATGAATCCGATGAGTCATTTATCAGAATACCTAGGGCATGTATTCTACCTTGGGAGACGCTTTCATCAGGCATAACTTCGGGCAATCGTACCTCCAAAGCAAAAATATGGCTTTCTCCAAAAGATATATCCCAAGAGCAGCCTGTATTGGTAGTTTGTTCTAAAGAAAAAGCCGAAATCGGCCTAGATATTACGATTCGTTCGGGATTCATGAACACGAATCTATTTTCAATCACCTGTCTGATTCATTCCCGAATTCCACCGCGGGGAGATGATGAGAAGTATGATGCAAGCTTGAATTCCGAACTTAATATTCATCAGCCTGAAATCAGAATTGCCCTTGAAAACGGAACTACTCTGAGTGAATATTCCCCCGAAACATCAACATCAACTGAAGACGAAATTGATTCTGCGCTGTACCGTGGCAGGGGTCAGAAGGCGAGAGGACATCTGTGCTCAGCAGTATGGAAAGAGTTTGATCCGCAACACATTAGTTCTGAAATACGAGATACAATGAATATTATCTTGGAAAATGGTGAAGAAATACACTATGGAATGAGCCCCCCCTTTGCTTGGGTCGACCATTCAGTCACGCCATTGAAGAACAGAGGCTCAGACTTCTACCCGCCTGATGCACGAACCGAATACCTCCCAATGCTAAACATCGCGGCTCCAGAAATGAACCCTGCATGGGAAGGTGAAAGCATTCTAAGTGCTCAAAAACTATCAGAAGCGACGACGTCCGCTGCTATTCTGGAAATCCTTTCCCCCTTGCTAAATGGCTACAAGAAATGGATTGACGATAGCTTTGATGAAGCGGCCTTCCCACATCACAGTGCCCTGAAAATTCAAGCAGAAGACGCCCACGAGCGTATGAAAAAAGGTATTCATTTATTGATGAATAACCCACAGGCATTGCTTGCATTTAATTTTGCGAACAAAGCATTGGAAGTCAATTCCCAATGGGCCAATTCATTACCACTGAATTGGAGAAAATTCCAACTTTCGTTTGCTCTGTCAGTGCTCGAATCATCGACCAACCCTTATTCAAGTGATCGAGAGCATCTTGATTTGTTGTGGGTTGCGACTGGTGGTGGTAAGACTGAGGCCTATCTACTTGTGACAGCCTACCTCCTAGCCTACAAGCGTTTGACGCAGGAAGCTCTTGGCTGGCAGGGAGTGAACGTATTGACACGTTACACATTGCGTTTATTGACCATTCAACAATACCGTCGTGCTCTAGGGATGATCACCGCAATGGAGTGGTTGAGAAACAGCGGAATGGTCAATGATATACAAATTGACTTAGGTCATCAATCATTTTCAATTGGAATATGGGTTGGTGGCAGCGTAACACCCAACAAAATTTGCGAAACCGAAACAGGCCAAATAATGGAGTCCGGCTGGAAAAAGAAGGTTAAAACAAAGCTTACAGGGGACTTTCTTCAAACACATCGAATTTCGGCTGTTGAATCCCTTGTTGGGGGACATGCACTTCCAGATTCTAAATACCGAAGTGCTGCAGAGCCAGCACAGATTCTCAATTGCCCCTGCTGTAAGGAAACTCTCTCCTTTACGCGATCGACTGAAGACACCTCGCGAAGCACAGAAGGAAAGATTCATTGGATTGTGAAAACAGATGTTCTGATGGATGACTTGATTGAAGTTTTAGTCGATGATGAAGCTGTTCCAGTGACCCATGCATCATCCACACCCATCCATTCGAATTTCTATTCATTTGAAATTGATATGTTGAAAGCTGATGGCATCCATGAGGATAGTGTTGAGTCGCTTTGGGAACAAATCCGGTGGGCAGCTCAAACTTTGGGGAGTAAAGAATTCGAATGTTGCTCGACACGCCCGAGCAGGCCAGGTTATTTCTTTAGGACATACAGGAACTCAAAAGGAAATAAAGTGATTTACGATTTCGAAATCAGATGCCCAAACCGAGCATGTGATCTCAATAACACTCAATGGCAAGCGAAATCCCCCGCGGGTTCTCCGATCGAACGCGAATTGCATTTGGAACGCCCGCCTCTCTCCCTTGATGGTGCCCCAATTGAGGTGGTACGGTGTTGGAGAGTGGATGATTCAAATCCAAATGTGGCAAGAGGTTGCCCCATTCCGGCTAACACTGCTGACGAACAAATTTACCGGCAACTTCCCTCTGTCATCATTGCAACAGCTGACAAGTTTGCACGATTATCCTTTGAACCCCGAACTGCCGGGCTCTTTGGAAACATAACACATCATCATGAAACCTTTGGATTTCTCCGGGCTGGTGCCGGAATGAACGGCCAAAACCCGGACAAATTGCCTGCACCGAAATCCCGCATCGTCGAGATGGCGAATGGTCTAGAGGCTCCATCGATGATCATTCAAGACGAATTGCATCTCATCGAAGGACCTCTTGGAAGCATGACAGGATTCTATGAAACAGTGATTGAAGAATTGATTCGCGAAGGTTCACCTGGGCGCGCCCGTCCGAAATACATTGCATCAACAGCAACAATTCGATCTGCTTCAGAGCAAATCCGCTGTCTTTTTGATCGGGAAATTCATCTTTTCCCTCCGAAGGGGCCGAATTGGAAGGACCGAGGTTTGCTCATCGAAAACGACGAACAGCCAGCACATAGTTCAGGAGATGGACCAGGGCGACTTTACATGGGATTCTGTCCAATCGGAGTGAGTGGACTCGGGGTTCAGAGAGACGTATATTCGAACCTTCTCCACGCGAGTACCAAACTGTCCGGCGACCGCTACTGGAGCGTCGTCGGTTATTACAACGCTGTACGAGAACTTGCTGGAGCACGGGCGTTGATTGAGCAAGACGTGATTGGCAATCTTAACAGAGTGGCTGCACTTGAAGGAGTGTCTCCTCGTAGTATTAACGCAGTTGAGTTGTCTGGAAGAATGGTTTCATCTGATCTTCCGATTTTGTTGAATCAACTCGAAGACTCGACAAGGGGCGATGATGGGTGTATCGATGCGCTCCTTACAACCTCAATGTTTGGCACAGGGGTGGACGTCAACCGACTGAATCTCATGCTTGTGGGCGGTCAACCAAAAACAACCGCACAGTACATTCAGGCTACTGGTCGAGTCGGCCGGAAGAACGGAGCATTGGTCGCAACGTACTTGCGCGGATCTCGACCTCGGGATTTAGATCATTACGAACGTTTTCTTTCATATCACTTACAAATTCACAGATACGTCGAGCCAGTGACCGTCCGCCCATACTCAATGGCTGTTTTAGAACGCGCAGCTGGGCCATTGTCGGTGGCTTGGCTTCGCAACAGCAGAGTTGCCACATCGCAGCCATGGCACATGAAAAATTCCGCAGGCCTCTGGAATATATCTACCACTCGTCCGACTGAATTTGATACATTTATTGATATTATCAAATCTCGAAATCAAACTCAAACATTGGAGCGACAAATTGTATCTAGACCTCCAAATGCAATCCAATCAATTCTCGACAGTGGATGGGAAAAATGGGCAAACATTTCTGATCTTGCAGCAGAAAAAGGAATGGCCATGACGTGGGTGAATTACCATTTGAGTTCCCAATATGGTAGACCTCCTCCTTCTGAAACCTATGTTGTCCTTGGAGACGAGCGGCATGTGAAAATTCCTGAGAAACACAAAGCGGCCTATTCGCCGCACTATCCTGCACCTCAATCACTGAGGGCAGTGGACTCCACAATCGGAGTTCAAACAAGGAGGCGCTGATACAATGAAATCTCAACCAATGCGCACAACTCAACTCATTTTCAATCATGGTCCAGGGTCAATTCTCGAAACTGTGGATGGGCCCGCAATCGTCCGGACATTGGACTGTCTTAACGAAAATGAATACATTCGGGAAAAGGGGTTTCCAGAGTCTTATGAAATCCATTCGGCTCGGCTCTGCAGTCAACTAGTACCAGTTAACAACCAAAAGGTGAGATTGCACTGGCTTCCATCAAACGCTGAGCTCGGAAAAGGTGAGAATTTCTATTCGATTAAAACCAATACATTCCCAGCATGGATGCTTTGCAACCGCTTGGACAAACATGGGGGTCATGGGATTCTTTTCATGCATGGGTTTGGCGATACAAAACCCTCTTCTTGCCCTGAATGCGATGAAACCGCATCAGCCATCCGTTTTGTGAAGTATTGTAATGATGGGCACCTTGACGATATTAATTGGAGGTTCCACGTTTGTGGTTCAAATCCATCAGCCAGTTGCGACGAAAGCGTTCTTCAATGGAAAGAAGTGAACTCGAGCATGCAAGGGGTCACAATTCGATGCCCGAGTTGCAACAATGAGACAGTATTGAGCGAGATTTCTAAAAATGTCGGAAAATGCACTGGGCGTCATCCAGAAAAACGGGCCGAAATGGGTACGAGCAGGCCAAGGGACTGCGAACAAAAGGCCAAAATCACTCAACGCCAATCCACAATTTTGTGGCAATCCTCTTCACAACGGGTCATATCCGTTCCAACCGATGACAAAATGGGAGAACTTATCAACGCATTAATGAGCACTCATTTGACAACTCAACCAGACCTTAATGCCAATATCGCGATTGGCAAGATGATGCTTCCAACAACAAATTTGGTAACCCCCTTATGCAGCCGTCTTTCGTTCCCGGTCCCATCTGACGACGATGTCAAGGGGTTGCTTCAGTGGATGGAATTCGTGATTAGGGGGGCTACTTCCTTGCACAAGCATCATCTAATCGACAAGTTGGCAATTCAAATTTTAAAAGACCAGAGCATGCTTGAATTTAAGGACAAATGGTCGAGAATTCAGGCCGGTGGGAGTGTAAACTCATCCCTTGATTCTTACAAACATGAATTTGAAGGATTGGTTGAATCCTCTCGTCCGAAGGATGTGAAAGATCACGACGGAAGAAGCATCATTTTCAGCATGGAGAACGATCCGTATTATGGCGTATTTGGTAATTTGAACCTCAAGGGGGAGCCGATACAGAGGTTGAGAAGCGTAACGGCGTTAACAGGCTATTCACGGGGAGCGCTTGGGGATTTAGAGAATCAGAACACTCCCAAAACGATTGATTTGTCACACAACATACACGGCGATGATTGGTACGCAGCAACTTCGGCTTTCGGCGAGGGAATCTTGATCACCCTCGATGGAGAATCAGCACCATTTATTGAATCGGAAAGATGGGGCAAGTGGATGGCAGAGCACAAAATGCTGGTTGAGGATTCCCTCAACGAGCAAACCCAACCAGTTCCATGGATATTGTTTAGATCTCCAAGAACCGCTTTGATGCGTGAAGAGGAATGGATGCCGAGCGAACATGAGGCCCCTGGATTCTTCGCAGAGTCTCACCCATTGTTTGTTTGGTGGCATACATTTTCTCATCACCTGATTCGTGCCGTTCAAGCCGAAACAGGCTATTCATCGTCGGCTATTTCTGAAAGGGTTTACGCGATTCCAAAGCCTGATGGAACTTGGACTGGGGCGATTTTACTATACGTCACAGAAGGTGGAATGGATGGGACATTAGGCGGATTGATTTCTTTGCTACCAAACATGCAAATCTATCTTGATAGAGTCCGAAGAGATGCTGTGGTTTGCTCCATGGATCCATTATGTGAAGAAGGGCCTTCACGAATATTGCCTGAAATCGGATGTTATGCTTGTACATTCAATCCAGAAACTTCATGTGAACATCGAAATATGTTTCTTGACCGCTTATTAATGGTTGAGGGAGCAGGGATTTGAGAGTGGTCTGCTATGTCAACCAGCAACTCGGATGAAGTGAGGGTCCTTCTGGGGCCATCTTCTATTTCATCTGAGATCGAAGGTTCACACCTCATGAGAAAAAACCTCCTTGATACAATCGATCGAGCAAATGAATCTCTGCTCATTGCAGGATACATGTTGAACTCCCCCGAGATTGCTGAAAGAATCATGCTAAAATGCTCAAGAGTCGAGGTGATTATTCATTTGGATAAGAACCAAACCTTTGGCGATCAGCGCGCAACTTCGGTGTACTATGACTTGGTAAAAGCGGGTGCACGCATCAAGTTACACGACGACACTGTTGAGGGAAGCATGCATGCCAAAGTCATCATCGCAGATCACAGCGAAGCCATTGTAGGTTCCGCAAATCTGACGTACAGCGGTGCTGACAGAAATTTGGAAATGGGCGTTAGAATAAGAGGTCCGACTGTCAAGATACTTCGCAACACAGTCACGATTGCTTTGGGTGATTTATCATGACGATTGATACGAATTTCCGACTTTTAGACGGAAAGCCTAAACGTGTTTTCGGCTATGATTTAACCAGTTCCACTCACCGAGTGAATGGTGATTGGAAACGGACAAAACCTCTCCCAGAGTCTGAAAAATTGAGATTGCAAGCCGTAGGTGGTTTGCTGCATGCACTTCCCGGTTGGCCGTTGGCTGATGGAATTGATCGAAGTAAATACACGCCAGATTCTCACCAACTTCTAGTGAGTGATATGCTTGCAACGAACTGGTTCCAAGATGTTGAAGGCTTGGATGGATTTGCACGAACGCGGGTCCTGGTGGCCGATGAAGGAGGAACTGGAAAAACCCTCGGTGTATCCCTAGCGGTTCGTTGGACGACAATACAACCAGATGCAAAAGGCCCTGTGCTCATTCTCGTGCCACCCTTGCTCAAAGAGCATTGGCTTGACCATCTTCAAGCGGTTTTTTCTGATGATCCAGATCGTGTTCAAATGCTTAACAGTGCTCGATTCTTCGATCCAATCCAACATCACAATCAGATTGTGATTATGTCAAAGTTTTCATGGATTCACCATTGGAGCGGGCGAGAAAGCGAGATTACACCTTTGTGCGTGGTGATTGACGAAGCGCACCAAGGCCGAACCGGAATGTCGCTTGAAGAAGACGGTGATAAAGAGGAAGAATACAGTGACGAAGAGGAAGGATATGGTGATGAAGAAGGGATCGGAAACATCGTCGGTGAAGAAGAGAATTTTTCCCCGACAATTCATGCTAAGGTTTTGCAAAAAACCTGTGCAAAGGCGCGTTTTGCCATTGGAGTCACAGCCACTCCAATTAACATCCATACCAAAGAAATTGAATACATCTTGGCTATGCTGGGCTCCGAAAGTCAGTGGCAAAAAGTTGGAGAGAGTCCCAACGCTGACATCAACATGCAATGGCAAAAATCCCTAGCAGCTGTGGCCACATGGGCGCGAACTGCCAACGACTGTTCTGAATCATGCCCCGCAGGGTTACTGAATCCTTTGCTAGAAATGCTACACAACGAGCAATACCCCGTACAATGGGGTGAATTTAGCCAAACTGAAATTGAGTCACTGATCCATTGGCTCGAATCAATTTGTGATGGAAGCACGCTCCTTGCGCCAAGCCAGACCCTTCGACGTGTACGAGACCTACACCCGTACGGCCGTCATTTGAGCATGGTGCTTCGAATTGACCTTATGCCCCGTCTAGAAAATCAGCAACAACAATTCCGTATCCGAAAAGAGCGAACAGAACGGTTGTTAATCGGAGAAGATATTGTACACTTTTTGGGTGAAATCCGTCGTAATGACAAGGCGGTTGGCTTACTCGAAACCTTGAACCAGTCCACACGGATTGTGTGTTCGCATCGAAGAAATCCAAAGATGACAGACGAAAATGGTGAACCGCGATATTGTGGAACCAAAAAGAAACCAATCATTTGGGATTTTACAAATCAGCAACCACTTGAATTCTGGCCAAGAGTTCAGGCCATGAAAGACCCCCGTATCGACCGCATCGTCGAGCAAATTAGGCTAGATTTAGCACATCATGACGAAGGTCTGCCGGGGCGTGTTACGCAGCGTGGTTGCGTTATTTTTACTGATTGGCGTGGGACAATTGATAGTCTCAAATTGGAGATGAAAAGCCGTTATCCTATGGTGGCTGGAGTCCAATTGGAATTCTTCGAATTGACCGGGAGCACCGATGTCAATAATGCTAAAAAGCGCCTTCAGGAATGTGAACGCCTGTCAGCAAAGGAGACTCACTATCCAATTTTGATTTGTACTGCAGCAGGGGAAGTCGGTCTCGACATGGAATGGGCCTCGACATTGGTTCATTGGGACTTAAATCCGAATCCTCAGCGAATGGAGCAACGAACATGGCGACTCGATCGTAGAATCAGCAGCGATTCAACTCGTAGGCATTATTCTGTGCTTCATATGGTCTGTGATGACATTCCACATCATGAAACCCTCGAAGAAAGAATCAACACGCGATTTGACCAAGCAGTCGAAAGTTTAGGTCTACCAGAGCGGTCATACATCCCAGAGGGCGCCGATGAGATTGAAATTCGCCCAGGCGGTTCTGCTCATTCACCTCATCTGATGGATGACGAACTGAATCACTTGGATGTGATGTTTCACGGAGGCGAGGATGAAAACCACTGGCCTGGTCCTCGATTAAAAGAAGCAGAGAGGCTTCGATGCACCGCTATAACCGAGTATTGCGTTTCTGAAGAGTTTCTTCGAAGCAGCGATACCATTCTGGAAAACGGGCACGTAAATGAAATCGTTCCATGGTCATCACGCCTCGCACTTGGCGAGCCACGAGTTCGAAATGTACGAGACTTAGAGATGATTTCTCCCGCCTTCTCAAGGAAGATTTCTCCCAAAATACCAAACCATGAACATGCCCTGACTTATGCGTGCTCTTGGGAACAACTCTTGCCCGGCACGCATCTCTTGCCGAATCTCTCCAAAGTCCCCCCCCGACTCTTCCGAAGGGTGTTAGATGAATGTGGTGAAGGTGAGAAATTGTTGCATGCTTTCATCGATTTACCCATTGACAAATGTATTCTAGCCATTAACAAAGAGATTTCGAGTTTGAACAATGGTGGAGGCTCAAATTTCCATGATCGGGGAATGAGGATTCTCTCGCCAGAAGGCGAACTGCTGTTTGCCGGTGCAGGAGAAGATCTCGAAAGGCAAGCCTGGACAATTGTCTTTCAAACCATGAAACTCCTTCTCAGCCAAGAAGAGATTAACATCGCAGAGCGTTATACCGAAGAACTCGAGGATACAATCGGACGGCAGCAAGTGACTCAAAGAATCGACGATCTTCTCAAGCGAAACCAAGAAAAAACCCGAGAAATGGGCGCTGTTCAAAATAAAATCGAGGAATGTGGTGACGAACACGAAGGGCACAATCGACGCCTTGCTCGAATCCAAGGCCTTTCGGAAGATATCGCTCAGCGGCAAGAACAAATAGAAAACCTAAGTGGTTTTTCACACATTCTTACACCAATTGCAATTGTGGAGAGATTAGAATGATTCCAACGAACTCAGAAGAATATGGATGGAAGCCTGAAGTGAGCCAATGGTATGCCGATGCTCGTGACAATCGAGATAATCCAAATAATCCAATCTGGCACCTTCTCCAAAATCCACAAAACTCGTTCCAAGCAGCGAGTTGGTGGTTGGCTCGACGTGTCATCAAGGATGCGGACAGCATGACGGTAAACCATAGGAACTCAATCAGGAGATTGGTTTCTCGGGAAGAAACACAGGGAAGTTTTCCATTTACCCAGTTTATTCGAGAGCTATGCCAAAATGCATTGGATGCGACAATTCCGAACCAACCACTGAACATAACGCTCAAAATCGATGAAGACTGTATGCTCTTTTCCCATGATGGGCGTACATTTAACGGGCCAACGCCAACTTCATCCGAGGGTGAAATGGCATCGTTGTATGCTCCCGGAATGACAACCAAAAAAGGCTCATTTAAGTCCGAAGGTCGATTTGGGATTGGGTTCAAAGGGTGGATGCTTTTTTTTGACCGAATCCTACATGACCACTCGGACGGAGAACAACGAATTCAAATTGGCTACAATTATCAAGGGGATAGATATTCGATTCCTGACTTAGTGGTGTTAGGTCCAGATCGACCTGAAAATACGGATCAAAGGTTACGGAAAACCTCGTTCAAATTCTCAAATCCAACACGAGAGTACATTTCACCATCAATTGAAGATGTAATTAAGGAATGGTCTCCAATGATCCGCTTTGCACGCCATAGTGTGAATCTCTCTCTCGACATTATGGGTCAAACCGCTGAAATGGTCCATGAGATCAATACACTGGCAACTCCTCAACACAGTACACTTGAAATGGAAATTTTTGAATCATTAACAAGGATGGAACTTAGCGACTCAAATCTCCTAGATCAATTTCAATGCAATTGGAAGGGGTGTCAAGATTCAATGGTTTTCAACCATGTACCAAACTGTCCTAGCTGCGGCTCAAAATCTAATGTGAAGAGTCATTTGACCGAAGGCGGAAAAATACTGTACTCATGCACTGCGCAGGAAGAGTGCGAAGACTTCCTCCTACCTGATGTACCCGATTGTCCGGATGGCGGATGTGGGAATGAAGATGTCACTCGTAGAGAAATTGAGTTGATTGCCGAAGAGCGGATCATCGGCATACGTTCTCAAATAATGCATATTGATGAAATTAGTACTGCGGTTTCCAACTACATTCAAGAGGAACAACAACATTATGCCTCACTGCCGAATGAAGATGTTAATCCATGGAAAGATGTAACTGATGAACATTGGTATGAGCAAACGCAGCTCACGCTCGCAGTCAACCTAAACCAGAAGGTGGTCGATTCTCCATGGCTTTTCTCAATGGCCGAAATCACTTCTGCTGATGCATGGCCAGGGACTACATTTCATGGAACTTCAAGATGGCTTATCGATGGCCCATTTTTCCTTTCACCAACGCGTAAGGAATTGAAAAATGATGAAATTGCAAACCAAGCAAATGCGGCATTACTAAAATTTGCACTTTCCCAATGCGCTCCCGCATTAGCCCACCATCTCCATGGCCAGGAACTTCTTCATCTCTTGAATAAAGCAACACCGTTTGATGACTTGATAGAGGGGGGCAATAGGAATCCTTCAGACAATCCATTCCATGCCATTCTATGGAATCTGGCACCTAGCGATGAGAGCGTTATTCGCAAAAACTACACACAAGTCTTTGGTGGCCGCTCAATCTATCAGAATTATAATGGTGAGTTGATTAACGCAAACATCATTCGAAGAATCCCCTCCTCATGGAAAGTCGGCATTGGAATGAGTTTGTCAGAATGGCTGCAAGACAAGGAGGACTTGATGCAGGAGTATTTTGATTTCATACCCCGTACGGAAATTAACGATACTTCTACAATATTAGATGAAACCAACACCCCACTTGCATGGACAATTCCTGAAATGGAACATAACAGGCTTTATGATCTTTTAGCCGATTCAAATCTCCTGCAACAGTTGGCCGATGAGCACCCGAGCGCTGTGGTGCAAGACTGGTACACAATTCCTATCGATGAAGGCATTCAATGCTTCATTTTCGGAGACCGGCCAATGAATCACTCAGTCTTGAATCAAATGTCGGAGTTCGTAATTAATTCATCAGTGAAGTTTGTGGATGAAGACGATAAATTGGTTCTAAAGTTTCGACAAAAACAAACGGAATGGATTGAAGTAAATGGGATTTATTGTTTAACAGTCCCAAACGAAACAACAGTGGAATGGTGGATTGAACGATTTATTGAACGATTAATCCGCGATGGGATCACGCTACCTGATGACGTAATTGAGTCGATATCCCAAGAGATCAATAGTCTCGAATCATGTTCATATTTTGTGGCCAAAGGAAAGGCACTCTATTCAGCGCGAAATCCAAAACTAACTCTTTCAGAAAAGGAATTCATGATACTCCCGAAACATCTCGACTACAAATCAAATTGGACAATATTGAGTAACAGTCTAACCGCATGGTGGGTTAGAAGGCAGCCTAGTGATGGAGGAATGCGTTTATGGAAATCATCACCACAAGATAATTTCCAACAAATTGTGTGCAATGGGGGATTCTATCCCGGGCCAAAAGAGACAAGCTATTTTTGCACACAAGAGAATAACAATAACATTCCACATGGCGTTTTTAATTCAGATTTGGAGCATATAGATGATATTACGCCCAATTGCCCAATTTGTGATTCTTCTGAACAGGTCAGTATTCATTCGAATATCGCAAGTGTATCTGCTACTAGAGATGTGTTTATGTTGATGGAGGAACCATTCAACTCAGCAGTCGCCCTATCAAAAGTTTTGACCGTACTTGAGGACTATTCGAGCATACATAGTAAGGAAGAGAGTGCGATTATTATTGTAAACCCTTACCCTATAACTGAAGTTTTACACCGCCAATTGAATAGCAAACATTGGACTAAACTCCCATACATAACTCTGACGAATTATGCCGACACCCTCCCAATAGAATTTTCATATAACGACCAAGGATATTACAATCAAGAAGGTGGGGACTCATACGCGAAAAGAAACTGGGGAGATAATCCAAGCGTGAAAGCAAATAGGGTATTATCGAATAACAAAAAAGGATTCTATGGGTATGCACACAATCTGCACACTCCATCGGCACGTAAGCAACAAAATGTACTTGTCAGAGAGCTTGGAGGCAAAGAGTTGTTTTCACACTCAGAATTCATTGAAGATGATCCATTTGGATATAGTATGCAATTGAATGTGCAAATAAACCAAACTCGTTTTGTAGAGTATGCGCGATTGAGCGCATCTCTGCTGCGACTCCATCGTCGTGGCGCACAAACGGCATACGAACTTAAATTTGCGACCATCCGTACAATAAGACAAACGAACGCATTGTTCGATAACCGTGAATACATTCCATTCGAAGAAACATCTGGATTAAGTGACCTACAATTATGTGGTTTTTCAGAATCGCCCCTCTCGGAACCAATCAACTGGTTTATTTCACCACTTGATGTTGAAGATTGCGAAACAGAATGGGAGTTTTTCGAAAGTATTGAACTCCTAGAGATAATTCCTCGAAACGATGTCAAAGTTGAAATCCTGCCTGACGACACAAGACTGCGCACAGGTTTGTGTCGCGGGGTTTTGTTAATCATTAACGAAATATTGGAACAAGAATCGGAATTTGGGATTGACCTCTTAGTTCAATTCTCAAAGATGATCTCTCATTTGGATTCAGAATTACTTGGCGAATCTAATGTTTTCGCACAAATGGAGGCGTTCAATTCAAGCGTTGCAGTAGACCAGAAGAACAGCATCTTGGATCTCCTCGAACGAGCCCTTGAAGAAATCGAATATGACAACGATCGAGCCACATTAACATACCTTAGGGCCTCATTACAAGGGGTTCAAGCTCAAACTTGGAATGCTGTTGAAAGTGCATTGGACGATTTAGAAACCGATGATGATAAGTGGAGGCTGTTTTTGTCCTCGAAAATGTTACCTCCTCACCCAGCAGTGTTTCGATACAGAATTCAATACCAAGATTTCAAGCGAGGACCAGAACATTGTCGAATCGGTCCAAACCATGCGTTCACCAAAGAGGAGACAGCGAGAGCTTTGTTCAATATAGACTCTCAATCAACATCTGAAGATGCAGGTGCTTGGACAATTCCGGGTGGAAACCATCGAGTTTGTATCCCACCACCAAGTTTGGTACCGATTCTTGATTGTGAAGCCGCTGCCGAGCATACTATCGGTGATGTAAATTTCAAAGGTGTACTGAACAATATGGATCGTAACACAGTTCCCATTCAACTTCATCCACAATGGGCTTTTGCTCAATTGTTGATTGGACTAAGAGCCGCACAACTTTCGAATGATTCTGATTTTGAAGCATTTATACCTCAGATTGGACAAAGAGAAACGAACCATTCCTGCCAAGTATTTAGTGGAAAACCAATACTTCTTGGCAAAGGTGGCTGGGACATATGTGTGGAATCAAGTGAAGAAGGTCAAAGCGGTTTGCATCTTGTTACTCAAAACCTTGAGGTCAGTCCAAAAGGAACGCTTCTTCAACTTCTCAAGAGGATACTCGGCGTTAGACTCCCTCAATTGAGAAGAATGTCAATTGAAAACGACGAATCAATTGAATTACTGGCTTCTCATTTTGGTATTGACGGTGGAGAATTGAGCACTCGAATTGAATCATTGAAACGACGGATGACCGGCACCATCCTCAACCCATGGAATGGAAATGGTGAACCCAGCGAAGCCGAAAAATGGGATCTCACGTTTGGTCAAAAGCCTGAATGGCAGTCCGATAAAAACCAAGCGATTGAAAGAGGAACCGCGCGAAGATTGCTAAAGCGATACACAGATGCTATACGTTCGCTTCTTAATCGCGGTGGTCTGGGTGCTGCTCGTAACGATGATACACAGAAACTCATTCGTCTGCTGGGTAACGTTCGCGATGATATCAAAACGACATTGTATCCAAATATTGGCTCTTTATTAGTTGACGAACCAATTATTTATCCTCCTGGCGAAGTGATTACGGAAATGGGTAATCTCCGACGGAAGAGAGAAGCCACACACGCTGCAATGTTAGAAGATTCGGAGCTGAAAAACTTCACTGGAAATTTACTTTTCTTATCTCGATTCTCAACCCACAGAGGGACGATGTATACGAATCAATTTGGATTAAAGGAACGAACCGACCAAACAATTCAATCCACACTCCACCAGATATTGAACCATGCAAACGCTTGGGGCAATGAAGAGACGGTACTGTTACGGGATGTTATGGAATTAGGACCAAGGAACTATTTATCGCTTCGATTGCACAAATACCATGCCATTTGCATGGTAGCGCTTGATGATGCATTTGACACACTTTTGGAGGAAGAAGAATGACCAGATTTGAAGATTTGATGGCCGATAACACTCGGCGAATGAACGGCAACATACAAGCTGCTCTTTACCATACGTTTGAATCAACGATTACAGACCGTGGGTTGGTTTCAAATCCTGAATTTTTCTTACCGCCTAATGAATACGATATTGTAGGCGGCATTGCAGATTCCGCCTCAGGAGAAACCGCATTGATTTCCGCAGCCAATACGATCTATGATTCAGAGATGGGATGGAGAGAGATAGATAATTTGATTCAAAAAGGGAAAAAATTCTTGGAAAGTTGCACACAATACTCAAGCGGTTTTCCTTCTGATCTTGAGGTACTGAGGGACAGTTTCACACGCCTTTCGCAACATAACAATCTCGTCGAAACCACATTACTCGTCATATTAAGCGCGGGCCGGGTCAAAGATTCAGACAAGATGTTGGCTCGAAACAGTGAATTGCGAACTGAAATCATCGATCTCAACGAATTAAATGGCCAGTCAGAAGTCTCATCTCTAAATATAAATTTCCAAGAATTTGGAGAGTTGCCTCAACTGATTTCGGCGCGTAACAATGCTGAAGACCATGAAGTGCACATGGGAGTCATTCCTGGTGAAACGCTTGCCAAACTATACGATCGTTTTGGAATACCTCTTCTCGATGGAAACGTTCGCCATTTCCTCGGCCAAGTGGGCCCCAACAAAGGTATTGCTCAAACAATCATCGATGAACCTGAGCGATTTTGCTCATACAATAACGGAATTACAGTTGTCGCCGAGGGTGCGAATATTGTTGATGGGAAACTTACCTCTGCGGAGCAAATTTCAGTGGTCAATGGCGGACAGACCTCCGTTTCGATCTTTAAAGCGATGAAGAAAGGCGAAGATTTATCAAAAATTTCCGTACCAATGAAATTCATTGTTCTAACGACTGATAACCCTCACGCTAGGAAAGGCCTTCTTGAATCCATTAGCTTGTATTCAAACACTCAAAGCAAAGTCAATGATGCTGATCGAATGGTCAACATGCCGCCCCATCCTGAACTACAGGAAATTTCAGAAATGGAAAAGATGTTTTCAGCAGGAAAGGGTTGGTATTACGAGCGACGCCGAGGAGAAATAAGAACGAAAGAGTTGACGATGGACGCTGCATCATTCGAACGATGGCAACTTAAGTATCCACCCCAAAATGTGGTTCATGCATCAGTCATTGGCATTGCTTGGAACGCTTGGTGGGGATCACCTCACATCGGTGCATCTGGCAAAAACAAAGGTTTCTTCCACTATCACAACGAATTGACAATGCGGGTTGCCCAGAGAAATTGGGATGCTGAAATGCATCATAAAAAGACAATTGGGCTTTCAAAAATTCATAAATTTGCTTCGGATTTCATGGCAACCACTTTTTCCGGATTGCGTTCAGCAACCTTACCCCACGTGCTTGGTTGGTTATCAAAATTATCTGAAAACAGACTAGATTTGATTGATATCTGGAAAATGGATGAACTTTCTGAAGATTTGAAGAAGGCAATTGTTGTGCTTGCCAAACCTGTTGACAAGTTGATCAGAAATTATCAAGAAGACGATCAAAAACAATGGGCAAAGTCTCCAAGTTGCACAGAGGCTGTGTGGTCGCTGCCGGTACCGACAGAATTTACTGCACTGGAACTAAAGATGATGCAGGATGGCCAAGATGTCCAAGGTGATCCCGCTGAATATGTGATGGAGATTGGTAAGAATAAACTCTGGGAAATGTATCGATGGGGGAAGGCCAATGGAATATTATTCCAAGGTAACGCCATCTTAACGAACATTATCGTTAAAACCGTCTCAAGAGGCAACAAACCCTCCGAAAAGCAAGCTGGTGTCATACTTCGTGCTTGGACTTCGTGTTGCGGTGCTGGCTACGACCCCAATCGTGATTATCCGGAATACCAACGGCGAGGCTGAAAAGAACAACTGTGTTCCGACATTTGAACTATTCGAGACATTCAGTCCTAGGACAAAGCGAAATTTTTTTTCTTGCGGCATGAGATGAAAACCCACTTACCAAACAAGATAAATCACAGTCAGAGTGAAGTCGTTTCTCAGGAGGATTTCCTCCTGCTAAAACCCAATGCTACAGTGAACTCGGCCAAATCAAACAGATATAGTGAACTGTATGCTTATACACCCTCGACGTATAATACACCCTGTGGCGACTTTCAGATTCATCGATTTATTCGCTGGTATTGGTGGACTGCGTATTCCTTTCGATAATTTGGGAGGTAAGTGTGTATTCAGTTCAGAGATTGATGATGCCGCTGCTAGAACCTACTACGCAAATTTTGGTGAAATGCCGCAAGGAGACATCACCAAAATTGATGCGGCTGACATACCAAAACATGATCTTCTACTAGCAGGGTTCCCATGCCAACCTTTCTCGATTGCTGGTGTGAGTAAAAATATCTCCTTGGGAAGAGAACATGGTTTCTCACATGCAGCAAAAGGTACGCTCTTTTTCGATGTTGTTAGGGTATTGAAACATCACCAACCTAAGGCTTTCGTACTTGAAAATGTCAAGGGACTTGTGGGTCATGACAAAGGAAATACATTCAAAGTAATCAAGAATACTCTGGAAAAAGAACTGAATTACAAAATTTATCACAAAGTTCTCAATGCAAAATATGTTGTTCCGCAGAACCGAGAAAGAATCTTCATAGTAGGTTTGAGGGATGATCTCACTGAGGAGTTTGTATATCCTGACTTGTCTGGAGAGGGGCCCAAGTTAGGTTCTATTCTTGAAAAGAAGTTATCAGAGAACGATTTAGAAAGATTTACACTCTCTGACCATCTATGGGGCTACCTTCAAGACTACAAAAAAAAGCATACCAAAGCCGGCAATGGATTTGGTTTCGGGCTTGTTGGGAAAAAGGATGTAGCGAGGACACTCTCTGCTAGGTACTACAAAGATGGTTCCGAAATTTTAATTAAACAAAAAGGTAAAAATCCCAGAAAAGTCACGCATGTTGAAGCTAGAAGGTTGATGGGATTCCCTGAAGGTTTCAAAACACATCCTACTCAAGCATACAAACAATTTGGTAACGCTGTTGTGCCAATGATTGTCGATACTTTCGCACCAAAACTAATTAAAATTCTTAATCAGCATACTAAACCTTACACCGTAGAGTCAAAACAAAGTCTAGGTGATGAGTTGAAGAAGATTATCGAAATGATGACTGGGAATGGTGCTAAGAAAATTTACTTCAAGCCTTTAGCAGCTAATGATAATAGCAAAAATCAAATTTATGTTGGAGGAAATTTAGCCTCTGCATCTATTTTCAAATTCAATGCCAATGAGGTAATACATGAAGGCGAAGGACGGAGGCAAAGAGCTAAGGTAAAAACGCCTTTTTCTTGGTTACAATCAGATGGTAATTTATCGGAAGCAAAGCAATCGAAGCTAATCATGTATCCTCAATATCCAGAAGTAAGATTCTCAGGATTTTTGTCTGGATGTAAGTCTCCGCCCAGTTGCTTATCGGGTAGAGAAGAAGGACGCTTATTGATTATTGGAGTTTGTGAAGACTCAACAATTGGCTATGTAGCGACAAAGAGCAATTTAATTATTCAACAAGCAATGAATGTTTCGTCAGCGCCAACGCCTTCAGCATTCAGAGAAATCATCATTAAACATGAACAAGCTTCTATTCATGAAGCGCTCTCAAGAATTATTCATGACGGCCCACATAGACCGTGCATTTTGAAAAGGGTCGATGGAACCAAGGTTGAACAGCATTATTCAATCACAAACAATAATGTTGCAGGCTATACCATGGAAGCAAAACTCGGCATACTTCCAAACGGTGATTCAAAACCGGATTATGAAGGATACGAAGTCAAAACATTGTCGAATACAAATGTAACATTGATGACGCCCGAGCCTGACTCTGGTATATACAAAGATCAAGGATTGAAAGCATTCCTCGAGCGCTATGGCTATCCTGGCGATTCTGGCGAATACAGACTCAGCAAGCGTCACAAAGTTGGTGTAAAACATCCCGATACTGGATTAACTCTAACAATCGACTATGGCGACTTCCATCCGATGGAAAAGAGATTTAATTTTAGTGGATCAATATCTCTAGTTGAAGACGATGGAACTGTCGCTGCCAGCTGGAAGTTGGAGCGTTTTATTTCCCATTGGCTGACAAAACATTCCTCCACTGTTATAGTTAGGGCGAAAAAAGTTGGTGAAAAAATCAGTTATTTCCCCGAGGTGATATTCTGCCAAGGGCCCGACCCTGTAGGATTGATTGAAGGCTTTGTGAAGGGACACATATGTTGGGACCCAGGATTGAAAGAATCCAAAAGGCGAAATCAATTCCGAATCACGTTCAATAATTTGAAAAAGTCAAACCTTTGGGCAGAAATGAAAGTTCAGACGTTATAGTTGAGAAAAATGGTTCGAAAGAAAATCAATCTCGACAGGTAGGAAACGCAGTTCCTCCATTACTGGCAGAAAAGTTGGGAGAATGCATTATCAAGGCATTAAACCGGTCTTTGAAGAAATTGGATTGAAATAAATCTAGGGCATAAGTTGCAGTGTGCCCTTTTGTCATGTTTACTCGTTGACTTCAGAGGTTCTCATTCCTCTTCCGACCATGTGCGCCGCATGATTTTCCCAGTTAATCTTCCAGCATCCGTCGCCTCCATGTCGTGGTCGACAATTAGATGCTTGATGAGTTGATGTTGGAGGACCATTTCTTTGCACAGTGAAC
>Ga0206677_10001701_pt1 | contig 20132 bp, 16 predicted proteins | sample M130m12015metaG_FD_155475 | JGI IMG/M metagenome (GOLD analysis project Ga0206677, IMG submission 155475) | Ammonia-oxidizing marine archaeal communities from Monterey Bay, California, United States - M1 30m 12015 | ecosystem: Environmental > Aquatic > Marine > Intertidal zone | place: USA...
CAGGATTACAACCAACACTTATTTCACTAGATTACAGCAAGCTTTCAAACTAAAATTTGCACCACTTTTTGCACCGATAACCAATCTAATAAAACATACTTAAGAAATTAATTTGATTTTCTGAGTAATGCGTTATTTTATAAAATAAATCTAATCTTGAATAGTTTGTTTTCTTAGAAATCCTGCACATCCTCCACTAATTGTATTTCCATCAAGAGTGAGAGAATTTATACAGCCCCTGCCTATGTTTTGCGCAATCGTTGATACTGTAGAATCTGTTACATTAGTGACTATAGATACATGGCCTAATCCGGCAGCCATATTTTGAAATACTAACAAATCATTTATTTGTGGCATTATGCTTCCATTATGATATTGAACTAAACCTCTTTCTGTGTTCATTGATCCACTTGGTATATCTTCTATGAAATAATTAGATGCATTTCCCCATCTGTTAGGCATTTTATGATTTAAAGCCTCATAATAGTAACGTCTAATAAATTCAACACATTGCCATTTAAAACCATAAGAATAAGCTCTATCTGAAGACCAATGACGGTTTCCACATGAGTTGATGCCTCCAGAATTATAATAAGCTGGTACTCCATTAAAAGATCCAAGAGAATCCCCACAATTTGTCATACTTAATGTAGCAGGATCAGTTACAATAGCCTTAGTGTTATTTGGAACAGCTTCAGTTGCAGCCTCATCTCCTGAATAATTATAATAGATAAGTGCACAAACAGCAAACAAAACAAGTAAATACATTAATTTCTTCATGGCTTTAAGATTTATTCATAATGATCTTTTTTTCATAATTTTAATATGTAGTGAACATTTTATCATACAGCAAACTTACAGAAATTTGTGGGAAATATAAAAGAGAAAAAAGTCGCGCTAATTGAAAGCGCCTTTAAATTATTTAATCCATTCAATTGATTAATATCAAGAATTTTTCCACATATATCAATCTGTTTCAACCCGCTTAAATTTAATGTTTCTAAAGATGTGCAGAATCCTCATATTGTGTTAAGTCAATTCCTTTTGAAGCTAGTTCAAGTACTTCTTCGCAGATGGGGTAAAAATATTTGTCAAAATACGTAATCAACTTCTCTTTTTCTGTATTATTAATTCCAGTACAAACCATTTCCATGGAGTCTAAACTTACCCCCAATTCAAAATTGTATGATTCAGATGATTCATCCCAATCATCATGGACTCTCCAAAAACCAGAATCTGTATATAATTTTAATGTTCCTAATGTATTTTTTATAATTTGATTTCCTAATTCATGAATTTCTCCATTAGAAAGATCTATTTTAAACCAGTGATATTCATCTATATGCTCAGCATAGTCGACAGCGGCTAAATCAATAGTGAAATTGAAATTCAATACATTAATTTTTCCTTCATATTTTTCTTTTAGATTGATTTTTAATTTTTTCATGAGTTGTAAGTTTTGAAAACAAACTTACAGAAAATTTAAGAAAAATACCAGTTCTCTTAATGAGAAAAAAGTCGGGGTAGCAGGACTAAAACCTACTAGATATGACAACCCAAAAGGTACCCGAATAGGTCCCTCTCTATTTTTTACATCAGAACTACAAAGCAAATATATAAAGATTATTTACTTTTTTAAAGTAGATATACTATATCTAGGATTAGCTACATAAGCAATATCATAATCCTTAGTAGCAGGAATCTCTTCTACTGCTGTTTTAACTCCATTAATATAGGATGTTCTAATAACTGTACCTCCCCAATCATTACTAATAATTCCAATTGTTTTTCTTTTATCATATCTATAGACTTGTTCAGAATCAAATATAGAATTATTAAAATATTCTTTTATTGTTTTACCTTCAAAGAAATCATTAAGGAAAGAAAGGCAACCATTTCCAAAGTTATCAGCATAATAGGCAGAAGCTCCAATATTAAGGAATGGTCTGGAGTAATCTGAAACTCTTTCTAGGGCCTTTTTTATGCCTATATCACCATCATCACTAGCAGATGAGCCTGCACCTCCACAAACAGATTTAAAGATAACTATAGCGTTAGCTTTAAGCTTTAAATCATTCATGATATCTTCACTTGAAATAGCTTCATCTAAATCTAAACCACCATACTTTCCATCTGGCCAGCTCATACCATGCCCACGATACACAAAAAAACTAGCATCTTTTGATGCGCTAATTATATCTTTCCAACTTGTTTTAGGATGATAAAAAGTCTTTACTATCACATTCTTACTTTTAAAGAACGAATGAATCTCTTCCATCTCTTTAATTGCTGAAACAGTACCATCTTGTAGATCACCAACAATTATAATAGCTCTTAGTTGATCAGCTTGTGAATAGCTGATAATTGGCATAGATAATAGTATGCATAACAGATATCTCATAATTTATATTTTAAATATTGTAGGCCTTCCAACTGATATCTTTACAGTTCCTCTTGGAGAGAAGTATACCTCATCTTGGCTATCTAAAAACTGCTCTATTACTTCACCATCAAAATATTCAGTAATTACTTTTCTAAATCTTTTCTTTCCGTCACTTAAATCTAAACATAAAACATTACCATATGTAAGTTTTATCTCATAAAACTTATCTTCTTGCTCTACTTCATACAGAATTTCACTTGTGTAATAATCAAATTCTATAACTCGTTCTCCTACAAAGTACGTACAGGTCGTGTCTTGTGAGTAAGCGTTAAAAAATAGAATTGAAAGGATTGAGCATAACATTAACTTTTTCATAATAAATAATTTTAAGATTAATAAAAAAGTAAATGTTTGGTATAGGCGTAAATTTTTAGTTGTTATTTATTACGCAAGAAATAGATAGATTGTTTCAGTCAATTTCTTTTTACAGCAATAAATAGCTTTATTTAAAAATAAATTTAATCTCTTACTTTTAACTGCACATCTTCAATTGATGTCCCAAAATAATCAACAGGATATTGCTGCTTATTAGTTTTAGATAAAGCCTTTTTTGAAGCATTATGAAGGATATCATATATTGATAGCCATTCTTTTAAAAATAATTTTACTTAGTAAGTAATATTAATTCTTCTAATTGTTGACCAAAATATACTGCGGGTGATTGTTTATGATGTGTCGCGTTAAATACTTTATTCCATGTCGCATGAAAAGTTGTACTTAATGTCATATTTGGGGTCAATAAATTTTTTGAAAGCGTACTTGTATAAAGACTGTTGCCTAATTCAGGATGATCAAAAGCTTCTTTTCCAAATGATGTGGAAAAACCTAATTTAAGATTAACTGGATCCTCTATATCGGGCTTTGACATACTTCTATTATCATAGTCTTCTCTACATGCATCTAATATAACAATGCTTTTATTTTTTTTATCTTTAGATAAGAAATATATCAACTCCTGTAATGATATTGCAATATTTTCTAAGGAATCACCCTTATAACTAATTGGAACTAAATATGAATTTCCATTAGGATCTTGTATTCCATGGCCTGCATAATAAAAAATATTTAAATCATAGTTATAGGATAAATCTTGAAAATCACTAATTGCATTTATCATTTCTTCATGACTTTGATCTTTAAGTAGTATTACAGTATCAAATTCCATCTCTACAAAAGTATTGTACATTAAATTCGCATCATTTTTAGGATTTTCTAATTTATCTGAATCTCTATAATAATCGCTATTACCCATAACAAATGCCATCTTACTTAATTCTATATTTTCATTATTTTCATTTGATGTTAAATGAAACTGGGTTGCACAACCATTGACATACCAATCTTCTAAATGCACATCCTTCTCAATTAGATTCTGGACTCTTTTAGGTAATTTATATAAAAAATCAATTCCAGTTAATGCCTCAAGTTCATCAATAGAATATACATAAGATTTTAAATTAAATTCCTCTTTCTTATAATATTCATTGTAGTTTTTACTCGAATTTGGTATTACAAACGCAATTGAAGAGAATTTTTCAATATCAATAATGATTTTGTAAAAAAATTCAGGAACAGGTATATCTCTTCCTATAGTTACCTCTTGAAAGTGAATTGTGTCTTTAAATACACAACCTGTGATAACGACTAAACTATCATGCTGACGCCTCCATTCTCTCACTATACATTCTAATACTTTATTAATTCCTCTATTAAATTGCGGTGTTTGAGGAGCAACATTACTCATTAAAAATGATTCGCTTAATGCAGTAGAATCAAAAGTCATATCGGCTGCTGGAACTAAATGACCTCTATCATAACCTGAATGCCTATAATCAGTAAGTAATGCAGACTGCTCATATGGCAAAGATGTATCAGCACGGAAAGTCATTCCATTTCTGCGAATGTTATAATTTTTTTCATTTTTAGCAAAATATATTGTCCACTCAGATAACTTTTTATCTTTTAAATAAGAATGGGAATAAAAAGATTTATGATAAACCAAATTATCTGTAGATGAAGGCATATACATTTCATAATTATGTAATTGACAAAGACCTAATAATGGAAAAAATGATAAAACAAAAAATAGTTTCTTCATGATGCTAAATTAATTATTTATCTTCAAGGTATTGACTCCATGGTGGCTCTAGATCATTCTCAATAAATGATGGCGACCCAAAATTATCAATAGAATCATTTGTTAATGGAATATTTTTTGCAGAAGGCATGCCAAAACTTGAGGTTTCATACTTTCTAGATATTGAGTAAAACAAAACAGAATACTTAATTACATCATTATACCTTATCCAAATTTTACCATTATTTCCCCACTCAGTGCCATAACTATTCAGAATCTGAAATGCACCACCATATCTATCATCATCATATGCAATAATAACCATAGCATGACCCATTTCTCCTTCTAATTGATTTTTATGTTGATAACAATATCCATCATATTTTACTTTTCTTTTGCATTGATGTCCGGATTGAGTTACACCCATACATTGAACACTGGATTCCGAATTCCATGTATTAACACCCATAGAAGCCCATAAAGATCCTGGGAAAGGATCCATCCCAAAGAAAATTGGATTACCAGAAGAAATCTCATATTTAAGAGCTGATATTTTTTCAAAATTTGAAAGCCCATCATTAAAAGTTCTTGGTTCATCAATTTTATATCTAGCTGCATTATTTCTATCTGTAGTATATGATGGCGGATAATAAGTGCATAATTGTTTATTAGTGAAAGGCCAATAATCTGGATATTCAACATCATATATTTTTGCAATACCACCATCTATTATTGAAATAAGAGCATCTGAAGGGCTTAATCCAAGCATACACTTATTATCATTTTTTTCTTTTACCTGATAATATAAAAAGAAGGGTGAAAAACTGTTATCCGATATTTCATCTTTACCAGATAAATTTCTATTTTTTGCATAAATAATTGTTCTGCAATTTGCTAATGCATAAGCTACACACATACCAGACTCTCCTTGATTTAGAACGTATGGCGTATATCTTTCTAAAGAATAGCTACTAGGATAATAAGATCTAGTATTTGTTTCGATTTCTTGAAATGAAGATTCTAGTTTTTCTTTTATCTTATCATTCCAAATGAAGCCTTGCGAAAATGTAAGAATAGAAATACTAATAGCAACTAGTGTAAGAAATATTTTTTTCATTGTTTTAGTTATTTAGAATAATGATCTTTATAATTAATTAATTTGGGGTTATTATTTGTTTCAATAAACAAATCTAAATAATAGTATGCATTAGCTAGTAATCCACTTGATCGTAAACTCTCAATAAATATTATTTGATAGATAGATTCATCTGTTTTACTCTCAGCTATAGCTTTATCTTTTAATTGATTAAATAGCTTTCTTTTTTCTGATTTTACGTATAAAGATTCAACTGTTCCTTTAATCTTTTTTGAGGAATTAATATTATTAATTTCTATATCCCAATTTAAAGAAAGAGAATTATTTGCAGTATCATTTATGGCAAAATATGTTTCAGTAATTGTTTGTTCAAAGATGATTCTATCTGAATATTTGTTCTTTACTAATACATTAAATGCGGTACTTCCTATTTTATCACGACCAACAGAACTACTAAAATCAATTTTCAAAGGATAGCCATCCATTATTTTTATTGTTTCTATAAAAATGATATTAGTATCATTAAAACTTCTGGAAACTCCAGATTTATCAGCAACCATCATGCCGTTTATTTTTGCATCATCATCATCATGTGAAACAGAAAACAATGAAAAGAATTTATCTAAGAATCCTTCCTCTTTATTTTCTAAATCCTGCTTGGGAGTTATTAAATCGATTAAAGGAAAAATATGCTTATCCTCTGAAAAAGTTAATAGGCCTAGCTTTTTATTTATCTTAACAAATAATTGTGAATTATTGTCTTTTAATAAAAATACTCCAGATTTTTCAGAGAAAGATGAAAGATCCTTTACGGCTGTTTTTTCCCCATCTACAAGAAACTCAACATTACCCCATACCTGTTTCACAAAAACTTCTTGGCCGAAAGAAGGTTTTATCAAACCAAAAATTAAAATTAAATACATTACTTGTCTCATGATGTTTTCTTTTTATTATGTACCCTACAATACATGCTTTCTCCTTTTGCTTTGTTTCTACATTGCACGCCAGTAGACTTGCTAATTGCTGAACAAGTGCTTTTGTTCTTTTGTATTTGACTTTTCACTTTTAAAGGCCCCTTAATTAGACGTGTGATTTTACTCTCAACTAAGCATATTATTTCTTCAATGACACCTATAAATTCAACTGAGAAGAAAGTTATTATACCAAGAATAGTTAAGTCAAGATATACATTAAATTTCCCTACAAAAAAGACTGAAAGAAATACAAATAAAGAAACAAAACCAAATTGTGTAATAATTGAAGTTGCAGCAAATATATTATGTGATTTTCCCATAAAATATAAAAGCATTAGATAAATCAATATTGACAAAATTATATTCAGCCAATATGATAACGATTGATAATACTTAACAAACTTTTCATTATTAATGTTGGATATAATTGTCGCCAAAACTTCTCCTCCGTACATATTTGGTGGAGATTTTCCTAAATAAACTTTATTTGAAGAAGTATAATGCAAATCCTCATTATAGAGTGGAGCGCCTTCTTTGTTCTTTGTAAACAGCCCTACAATTACAATTTTATCTTTTAATTTAAAATAGTTATTTGTATCACCTATTGAAATTGCATCATTATACCTATATTTAAAATTAATCATCACTTTGTTGTCATCTTTTAATAAAGACTTTTTAAAATTATCTCCATATTTTTCTGCAATAACAACTGAAAAATGTTTCAAAGTGTCATTCCTATGAATAATAGAAGGCATAAAAAACCTTTCAACACCAAATTCAGCTTTTGCAACCAAATTATTTGTAAACCCCTCCCTTACAATATTATAATTAAGGGGTAATTCTGATTTATTCTTAAGCCATGCTCCTTCAATGTTGACTAAACTGTAACTCAACACAATATTGTCATTTGCTAGAGAGTTTATTAGCTTTGTATTAACACCATCAGATACTGATGGGTCAGTGTTAAAATCAACATCAAGTGCTATAACTTTTGGCTTGTACTTTTTATTTACAGTATTAATAAATTCTGAGATATCCGATCTTGTTGTTGTCTTATCTTTTAAACTAACATCTACAAAGTAGATATCATCATCTAATTCAGAATCCTGGAAATACCCAAAATAAATATCAGTAAATTTAAAATCTGCTAATTCTTTTTCTAAAGGATTTAAGTGGTGAAGATTTGAGAGGAGAGGAAATATTAATAGATATCCCAATACTATTACAAGTGCGTGTTTTAAAAATTTCTTTATTAGATTCATATTATATATTTCTAGCTTTAGAGTCTTGTTGGTGTAAATTAATAGCCTTCTTTGAGTAATATACTGCAACCACTAATGCGATAATTGAAAAGATGAACCCTTGCCCTAAGAATATGAAATAATTATATAATCCATGAACAAGTGTAGCTAGAAAAAGACCTTTGTAGAGTAAGGGTTTACTATTGTCAGTAAATTTAGCCAAACCAACAAAATAACCCAATATTACACCACAAACTGCATGTAATGGAATAGCTGTAAACATTCTTATTACAGCAACTTGAATTTCCTGCCCTTTCTCTCCATATACATAAAAAATATTTTCAACTGTTGCAAAACCAAGACTGATCATAACAGCATAAACAATACCATCCATAGGTTCATTAAAGTCTGGTTTATTAAATAGATACTTCTTTAAAAAGAAATATTTAACACCTTCCTCAACTAAAGCAATACCAATAAAAACATAAAGAAATAAATTAGTAAACATACCTTTTGCAAAGAGCTCTAAAAATATAGCAGGTATAATACCTAAACAACCAAAAAGAAAACTCTTTATAATTAAACTTTTTGGCTCTTTATCATATTTATCCTTTTGATAAATATAATATGCTATCAAAAGTGGTGGTAAAACTGCTAGTATTAGTATCATAATTATTTACAATTCTTATTAAACATTCTAAACTCTATAATATCTAATTCTATAGCCTTACTGAAGCTCTAAATTAAATATTTGTTTTTTATTTCTTCTTTTTATCTCTAGTCTGACAGTATCTCCTGGATTATATTTTGATATTTGTTCTATTACAGAATGATAAGAATCAAGTTTAATATCATTAATAGATAATAAAACATCATTTTCTTTTAGTCCAGTTTTTTCTGCAGCCCCTCCTTCTATAACTTCAATAATTAGAACTCCATTTTCAATGTTTTCCATTCTTATCCCTATAAAAGCTTTTTTAACCTCCCCATAAGTTTTAACATCACTTATTGCCTTTTCCATAATTTCTTCAGAAACAACAATCTTATTCTCAATAAGCTTTGGCATATGCTTAAACTCCCTTGAGAATGCATATTCATTAAGAAATCTCTCAATTAACATCAAATTACTTTTGACTATAATTTTTTTACTATTTATATCAAGATTATTAGAATTAAGGGTAGTCACAATTAAAGAAAAATAAGACTCTATAGCATCCTTACTATAGTCAAGATAATCTGAGCCTAATTTCTCTCTTAACTTAGTTAAAACAATAAATGAATTAGTATAATCTGAAAAAGATAGATTAAATTTTAATTCAAACTCTTCATGGGTAGAAAATTCGTTTAATTGAGTATACAGTAAATTCTCTAGCGATTGAAAAGAATAGCCATTACCATGACTCTCAAACACTCGAGTGTAGTAATCAGCATATTGTTGAAAATAATCTATTTTATAAAGCGCTTTATTTATCCTACAACTATTTAAAATATTCTCATCTTCACTATCACATATTATCGCATCTGTAGCATTCTTATAGAAATTCCACAAATCTATCATAACAAAGTTGTCATATTCACTTGAAAAATTATTAGCAGACATTGCAATTGAAAGATTGTTAAAACATTGTATTTTTTCTTCAGCTTCTCCTGTAGAAGCATAATCTTCATTACAACACAAAGCTTTATAATAATAAAAATCAATCAATACATCTTCACTGTCTAATGTATCTGCTCTATAATTATTTTCCACAGTCCTAGCCCAATAATTATCAAGATAATTGCGACATTCTTTTTTGAGTGCATTTAAATCAAAATTAACTTTTGAACTATCTAATTTATTTGCAGCATAAAACATTCCTGTATAGGGGTCATCACGCAGATTATTATAATAACTAATTACCTCCTTTCTATCTGTTTCTGTATATTCATGATAAACTGAATTTGTAGTCCACTCATTGATTAATTTATCATAATGATTGAGTAGTTCTCTCGCTACTTTAATAGTGTTTATTTGTTCATTATTATCGTTTTCTTTTAACATCCCAAGTTGTATATTTAAGTAACATGTATAGGAAAACAATTCTTCAAAAAGTTCTACATCAAATGCTCTATTGTTTTCGCAAGCTTCAGAAAAATCATCCCAATAGTGTTCTGATATACTTAGAGTAATTTCAGTTAAAATATTTACATCATTTGTAAATTCTTCCAATAAGCTTTCATTCAATTTGAAAGATGAATTAGGCTCTATAGCAATACTTGCTACTCCTATATAATTCAGAAAATGATTTACTAATGCTCTATGATAGGAGATAAAGTACAATCCATAACTAGTATTATACTCTTCCATAGTTGCAAATCCTTGTTGTTTAAAATCTTCATAATATTCCCTTAATTGGCTTGAAAAGAATGGGACAGAACTAGCCTGCAGACTTTCGGTCGGATCTTCAGTATCATTATTTACAAAATCAGTAAAAACTTTTTTTAATGCTCCATATGAATCATTTAAGCATTGTAATTCATTTAAGTCTAAATATCCAGCAGATACATATACACTTAACAAATGATTATAAACAAGTAACTGTCCATTATTAAGGCTCTGCTTATTACAATTCAAAGCATTAATAATCTCATACAAATCATCATACACAAAAGAATTACTACCACCTTGTGTAGAGTAAATATAAAGAAGGTAAGCAATTTTCACCCTATAAGATAAGTCTTCATAAGTTAAATTTACATAAGCATTTTCTTCCAATAGTTTAACTATTTCTTCTTTCTTGCTATCCCTTATTATTTTATAAAGATTAATAGTTGCTTCAGCACATAATGTAAGTGCATATGTACTTTCTTCAATATCATCCTCTCCAGAAATTTCGTAAGATGCAGCATTTCCTATTTTCATTAATCCAAGTAGAGACAATAAATGGATATCCTTTTCATTTTCTTTAGCATAAATTGCAGTAGAATTGAAAAACTCCATTAATTTTAGGCTACCTATATTTTTAGGGTCATCAATATTTAGAACTTGCATGTCAACAGTTTTTAAGTAATCCTCATATTCATAAAGCTGTATAAATGCATTCTTTAATTTATCTTCTAACGAAATGACTTTTGTGTTTTCTTTAGTAATAAAGGAAAAATTCTTAGCAGAATGAGCAGAAATAGCAGATCTCTCAATAGGGCTTTGTCTCCCTGATGTATTCTTCTCAACATCATCTCTTACGTTACCAAAAATCTCACCAAGACTTTGATTTGCTACTAATATCTGTTTACAAAGTGATTCACAATAAGTACTATTGTTCCCAACTCCATCTTCTGCTGGCTCTCCAGAACGAGTAGCAAAAGCTAGTAAAGTCCCTGAGTTAACAGTAATTGATGATTTATTAATAGATGGTTTCTTTGAGTTCCCTCTTGCCTGAACAGGCACTCTACAAGCATCTAAAACAACAATGTTTAACTTCTTCTTTTGAGTTTTAAGATAACCCATCATCTCTTGTATAAGAAAAGACTGATTTTTAATATAAGCCTCTTGTTTGTCAAAATCTTTATACTTAGTAAAGTTGACACCAGTAGGAATTAGATAATTTGATGTGCCAATCTCAATACCATGACCAGCATAATAAATAAACCCTACATCACTATCATCTAACTTTCTAGAAAAATCAAACATAGCATTAAAGAAATCTTCATTAGTCTTAAGATTATCTAATCGCGTAACATCAAATCCAACTTGTTGTAAAGTGGAATCTATTAATTTAGCATCATTTACCGCATTATCAAGAGGATGAGAAGGATATGCGCTATTCCCAATAACTAAAGCTACTCGTTTCTCATCTTGAGAAAAAACTAATAATGGAAAACAAAGTAATATGAGTAATAGGTTTTTCATTGTTAATCAGGTGTTTTGAAAATATCTGTAATATTAGTAAAAAAAAAACGAAATGATATTAATGAATATTTCTGTAGGTTTGCTTTGTGAAAAAGATATTAATTTTAATTTTCTGCTGCGTGTCTTGTTATGCTTTCTCTCAAAGTAAAAAACAATTAAAAACTATTACTAAACTTGAATTTGAGCTACAATCAATGTTTAATAAAGGTTATCATGAAGATGATGATTTTTTCATGGATTATTATTTTTTAGCACTTGAATTATGTGCGGAATATAGTAAGTATAATCAATTTGAGAAAACTATCAATTTAGTTGATGATCTTTTATTAAATCTTGAAATTGATTTTTATACTACTTTTAAAATGCAATTGTTAGTGGCGAAGGCTCGTGCTTTGTCTTATAGTGATTTTGAAGAATCAAAAATTCTTTTTCGTGAAGTTATTGCATCATACAATGCTTATTTTGATAATCCTGAGGAGTATATTAAAAGTATAAGTGAAGGGGATTTTACTCTAAGTGATGATGAAAAAGAATTACTTGATGATGAATTTAGAACTTGGTTAGATATTACCTTATCAAATCTATCTGTTTTATATATGAAAAAAGGAGACTACGCATCATCATTAGAATATCAATTTATGGTAGCAAATAAAGATTATATTTTTTATAATAACATTGCAAAGAATTACGAATTATTAGGAGATGATAGTAATGCAAAGAAGTACTATTTGATCTCTCTAGATCTAATGAAACAGAATAAGTATGCATCTATAAAAAATCAAGTAACGCTTCTCAATAACTTGTCTCTTATTTTTAATAAATCTAAAGATATAGAGAATGCTTTACTATATCATAATAAAGCAATTGAACTATGTAAAAGGGAATATGATGTAAATCATTCACTCTATGCTTGGTGTCTACTCTATAAAACTCAACTTTTGGACAAAAAAAAGGATTATTTAGAAATAGCTTCACTTCAATTAGAAATTGAACGAATTTTTTACAATATATATGGTTTTTATAGCGCTGAATATTTATCATCAGTAAAGCTAGGATTAGAACATTGTATATATAATAATCATGATATAACTTTGTGTGGAGATAAAGAACTTTTACAATCATTTTTGCAAGCTTTCAAACAATTCTATGGTGTTAATAGTGAGACCTATATAGATTTTTTAAATTCTTTAGCTTTTTATTATTTTTTGCAGGATGACTTGATAAATGAAAGGAGATACATCAATGAATATATGACTTTATCATTAGAGTTATATAAAGTATATGAAAATAAAATGAATGAAACTCTTAGAACTCAAGCCTTAGATCAGGCGCTAAGCTCATGTAGAATAGTGCAAATGAGTAATATTAAATCACAAAGTAAAGGCATATACATTTCATCAAAAGAACTAATTTCTACATTTAATTATTTGTCATATTTAAAAGGAAAAGAACTAACTAATAGCAGGATGTTATCTTTTGCGGCTTATAATAGTGAGGATCAAAAAGTAATAAGCATGTATGAAGAGTTGAGTAGAATAAATAACAATATTTCAATTTGTTTTGAATTAAATAACTCAGAGATAAAGGCGAAAGGTTGGAACATCCAAGAATTACAAAATAAAGCAGATAATTTAGAGCGTCAATTATCAACAAGTCTTTCTTTGAACCTTATACGAGCTAAAGATAACTTATTTGATGATATAACATCTCTGCTAGAAGATAATGAAGCGTATCTTGATATATTAGTTTCAACTAATCAAGAAGGTGTATCCACTTATTATGCCTACATTATTAAAAAAGATGATACTATTCCACAATTATTTGGTCTATATTCTGAGTCTATCCTTGATAGTATTTATAGATATTATTCTAATTATACTCAAAAAAGACCATCTAGAAATGAGTTCAGTCATGTAGATGAGCATTACGGCAATATATGTTACAATAACTTCTGGAGTAAACTTGTGCCTTATTTAGAGGGTGTTTCTACCGTTTACTTCTCTCCAGAGGGAGTTTATAGTAAGATTAATCCTAATGTATTGTATGATTCTACATCAAGTAGTTTCTTAATGGATAAATACGAGATTGTCTATGTTTCAAATGTAGAGGATTTTGTTCATCAGAAAGAGAATATTCAACTCTATGATCGTCCAGATGATTTACATGCTGTACTTGTAGGGAATCCAACTTTCTTACTTGGTGAGGATGAGGTAGTATTCGCCAGTAATACAAACCAATCAAGAGCAATAAATCAAGATGAGTTAGATAGTTTGCAAAGAGGTGCTTCATTATCACAATTACCAGCAACACAGACTGAAATTGATTTAATTTCAAGAAATTTAAAATCAAAAGGGTGGGATGTAGAAGTAATTAGTGGGGTTGATGCAACAGAAACAAGAGTTAAAAGTATAGAAGCTCCAAAAATATTACATATAGCAACACATGGTTTTTTCTTTGAAGATCAAGAGATGATAAAGCGTTCTAATATGATCTCTACAGATAATAAAAAGGCAGTTGCGAATCCAATGACTCGTTCAGGCTTAATCTTTAGTGGAGCAGAGAATACTATTAATGGGGAGATACTTGCAAATGATAATGGATGGTTGAATTCATATGAAGCATCATTACTTAATTTAAGAGGAACAGAATTAGTTGTCCTTAGTGCTTGTGAGACGGGTTCTGGAGATGTCCAGAATGGGAAAGGAGTATATGGTTTACAAAGAGCAATAACAGTAGCAGGTGCAGAATCTTTAATAATGAGTATGTGGGAAGTAGATGATAAGGCAACACAAGAGTTAATGACTTACTTTTATGATTATTGGATTGATAAGAAGATGACTAAGAAAGAAGCTTTTAAAAAGGCTCAACAAAAAATAAGAGAGAAATACAAGCATCCTTATTATTGGGGAGCATTTATAATGTTGGGAGAATAGTTAAGTATTAATTTTATATTTGCAGTATGAAGAAACTAGTATTAATTTAACGTAAATATTATGGCTATAAAGACATCAAGTAATGATATAGTTTTTATTATTGGAATTTTTATTGTTGTAGCGGTCTTAGGAGCCATTACTGAAAGCATTAGTGATTTAGCTAGATATTTAGATACTTCTACAGGCGTTAATGCCCTTACCTATCAGATAATAATTTATTGTTTTCTAGTATTTATAATACTATATTATTTGTATAAAAAATACTGGAAAGTTTGATGAAGAGTCATAAAATATTTTTAACCATTCTTAATCCATTTTAAATTCATTTCATTTTGAATTATTTGTAGTCATTTTTAAGTCATTTTTTTCTTATTTGTTTGACTATTTTTTAGTTATTTCTACTAGAGAAGTGGTGTTTTCTCTTAATTATTAATTTGTTTAATTATTCAAAGAGTTTTTTGTTTAATATTTCCATGTCTGAGGATACCTTTTTTTGTAATACTTTGGCATATATTTGAGTGGTACGCGTATTGGAGTGTCCCAGCATTTTTGAAACTGTTATTAGCGGGACATCATTATTAAGTGTAATGGTAGTTGCAAAGCTATGGCGGGCAATATGAAAAGTAAGATTCTTAAAGATCTTTGCTTTTTTGGCAAGTTTCTTTAGTTTTCTATTTACACAAGCATTACTGATAGATGAAAAAACAAGACCTTCCTTTTTCTCTATCTTACTATCTAATATTTCAAGAGCTGGTTTTAACAGTGGCACGATAAAGGTCTCCCCAGTCTTTTTTCGTTTATTTAAAATAAACTGAGATCCTCCTTTGTCCTTGTGGATCTGATGCCACTTTAGAGATATAATATCAGCATATGAAAGACCAGTGTAAAGGGCAAAAACAAATAACTCTTGTGTTTTTATTTCTGATGGGACCTTAAGATCTAAAGCGGAAAATCTATCTATCTCATCCCCGGTTAAAAAGGCGATCTCTTTTCTTTTAAATCTGAATATATAACCTTCAAATGGATCATGTTCTATGAGTCCTTTTCTTTTAGAAAGGGTTGTAATCTTTTTAAATCTTTGCAGCACCTTCATAGCGCCATTCTGGTTACAAAGGGTATTAAAAAGTAAAAACCGCTCAAAACTATATATAAAGTTTCTATCTACTCTTTTAAGTTCCAGACCCTCTGTTTTATATTCTTTAGGTATAAAAAGAGTAAGATGTTTTTTAAGTGTTCTGTAGTTTTTTAAAGTACCAGCGCTATAGAGCTCTGGTATTTGACTTTTCATATCAATATTATGAGTCTCTATTACTTCAAGTACAGTTATACCCTTTTCCTTTATATTTAAATAAGCATTCTTTAAATCAATCGCTGAGAATGGTTTATTCGTTTGAGATAGTCTTTGATGTTCTAAGTAAAACCTATTTCTAATGTATTCAAGATGATGATTAAGTGCTTTTAATTTATTGTTAATCAGTTTAGGTCTTTGTCTTTTCTTATCCCAATCATTTAGATCAATCCATCTTTTTGTGGAAAGCTCAATTCTTTGCCCATTTATAGTTACACGAGAATAAATCGGAAACATTTTTCGCTTATTTTTTTTCCTTTTTTTAAGAAGAAAAATGATGCTAAACGTGTCAAGCGAGGGACCTATTAGGGGACCTATTTTTTTACTTTTTTTCATATCTACAAAACTAGATTAAACGTCTATCTTGTTGATATTAAATGATATATAACGTTTATATAGAATTGATTAAAAGAATATATATAGGATATATACAGAAAATAAGGATTCTATATATCTAAGCTAAAAATTAGATATACAAATAACCCTTAAATCATTGAAATTCAACAAAATAAAAAGAACTACGAGTATAGTTCTAAGGTAAAAAATAGGGGGAAATTTGTCGGGGTAGCAGGATTACAACCAACACTCATTTCACTAGATTACAGTAAGCTTTAAAACTAAAATTTGCACCACTTTTTGCACCGCTAACCAATCTACTAAAACAAACTTAAGAAATTAATTTGATTTTCTGAGTAATGAGTTATTTTTTAAAATAATCATTATGTTTGCCCTAGTTAGAAATGATTCCAATCATTTTTATTTAAGTTGAAATCTAAACAATAAACACAACAACATATACATTTATGCAAAAGATATTTGATTTATTTCAGGCATTTAACCGAAAAGTATTCGGAAAAAAGATAGAGTACTTTATTATAGGTACTATATGTATTGTATTAGTAGGGCCATTTTTAGATTTGATTTTAGAGACTCGAGGAGATAAAGTTACAGTTTTTTTAACACTGAGTCTTTTAATATATGTGATTCTTCTTCTACTAGCATTTATTTTTTCATGGAGAGATGATAAGGGCTGGCAATGGAAGATTCTAAGATCAGGGCTACAAGCATACTACTATGTTTATAAAGATAAAATTGGCAACTTAAAATACACTAAATCTACTCTTTTAATATTAGCTAAATATTTATTTTTCTCTAGTATATTTTTAAAGGGTATTAAGATACTTTCTTATTTTTTGAGAGAGAATATATTCGCATTTAATAATAAGAACTTACAAAACATAGAGCGAATTACTGAAATCTTATTCTGGATAATTTTAATAGTTAGTGTAATTATGATTTTGTATTTATATCGAAAAAGTCAAGAAATTAGAAATAATATCAAGAAGAGTATATCACAATTTTTGAGGCCGGAGAAACCCGTTTCTGGAAATAAAATTCTGAAAATACTAAAACCAGAAAATTCATCATTAGTTATTAACGCTAAAGATACAATACATATTAACTCAGTTGAATTCACAAATAAGAGTGGACTATTTATAGACGTTGTCAAGGCACTTTCAAAATGGAAGCCACATAAAAAGAAATATGAATGGGAATATGAACATCGTCTTTGGTTCCATTTAAATAAAACACTAAAAGGAAAGAATAAAATTAAACGACAATACCCAATTGGTAAGAAAACAGCAAAAGACAAAGGGACTGTAGATATAGTTATTAATGACAGTATTCTAATTGAGTTAAAAAAGAGGATAAATAAAGCAGAAAGTCAAAGGGCAATAGGGCAAATAGGACAATACGCAGAAACCTGGAAAGGTAAAGGTCCCGTAATTTTGCTACTTTGCGAACATGATTATAAAGAAGCAAAAAAATACTTTGAAAATCCTATGCAGAAACTATGGGATGAAGGAAAAGAAGTAATAACAATTATTGCTTTCGAACCTTGGAAAGCTAAAATTTGAACCTCTAATTAATCTCTTCCTCGATTAGGATTTAGTGATTTCCAAATTTAAACTCTTCAATTAAGTCAGTTTTTTTATTTGAAACTATTGTTATATTATGTTTAGGATAGTATGTTATCCATCTCTGATTATTTGTTCCATCTACAGTCTCAAAATCATCTAATGCATATTCAAATCTAAACTTGAATATATTTTGACCGATAGCATCATTGAAATCAAAGTTTTTTGATAATTCTTTTTTGGCTGGAGTGAAAGTTTCGTCATATTCTCTAGATGTCATTAGATAACCTTCTTTGTCTCTATGCTCTAAATCACCATTACTTTTAAGAACAACATAATCACTTTTACCAATTTCATAATATTTATTTCCAGACTTTTTTAATTTTCTGTTATACTCTCTAGATCCACTATCAAATTCTGTACTGTAAAAATAAGAGCCATTTTGACGATATATCCTTACAATCCCATTATACATACTGAGATAATTTGTTTGGTAAGTTCTCCACTTACCAACCATATTAGGATACTTTTGTCTTTCTTCTCTTAACTTACTCTTTGCTTCTTTCTCTCTTTCTCTTTCTTTTTCTTTTTCTTTTTCAATTTTTTTAACTAGTAATTTGTTTTCATAATCTAATCTCTTTTGATTCTTAGCATATGATATACTATCTAACTTTTTCTGAAGTAAATTAATTTTATTAGTTAGCTGAATTACTTTTTCATCGTCTTTTTTTGATTCTTTAATTAAATTCAATTCATCCTTTGCTTCATCTAAAAAAACTTGAGAATTTGAGTTTTTAGCATTTTTATAATATTCTACTGCATTATTGTAGTTGCTATTACAAGACAACATGATTAAGAAAGTTAATAGTAGTAAAAAAAATTTAATATTTAGTAGTTTTTTCATACTACAATAATACAATAAATTTATGAGAATTTTGAAGAGAAAAAGTCGGGGTAGCAGGATTACAACCAACACTTATTTCACTAGATTGCAGCAAGCTTTTAAACTAAAATTTGCACCACTTTTTGCACCGCTAACCAATCTACTAAAACAAACTTAAGAAATTTATTTGATTTACTGAGTAAGCATTTATTTTTTAAAATAATTTTCAGGTGTTTAAGTCCTCGAGACTAAAACAAGTATTAAAAATCCAATCATATAAATACCTGCCAGGGATTGCAGTAACTTATATTCGTTCTGAAATTTGAGCTTCAACTGTTCTATTTGCAGGGTTTTTCTGATGTAAATAAGAAGTCCTGATAATAGAAAGGTAACCAAAATATAGTGCATATACTTTTCCATGCCCAAAACTTTCGGATAGAACTTAAGCTTGAATTCTACTAGAAAAAGAATGAGAGAAAGTGCACCAATCGCCATAAAATGACTGCTTAAATTAGGTTCAGTATTTTTTAATTTATAACTTCTTAAAAAAAGTAAAACAGGTACTAAAATGGCAAAAAGAAAATAAGAACCATAAAGAACATAAGGAGGTTCAGGCCAGTGAAGTATTCTAAAAAGCACGAAAAACAAGGTAATTGAATATAATAGTGGTAAGATGGCGTGTACTGATTTTCTTATACTAAATGCAAATTCAGCTAAAGAAAATGACAAACCAATAATAGAAATAATAAGCATTATATTCGCTCCAGGCCAATACATAATCTTGAACAGCATACCCATAACATAAACAACACCCAATAATGGGTAAATAAGATTCTGAGTTAATGAATTTGACTTTCGATTGTGAATCGCATATTCCAGTAAAGCAATAGAAATTGCGCCAAGTGAGGTAACTAATAATGTGCCTGCTCCAGGCCAATACATAAATTTAAAAAGGAGTCCTATTATGAAAATAGTCCCAACAATTAGGTACGAAATATTTCTAATCAACTTATTCATTATAAGATATTCATTATAAGATCAAACGCAAAATTACAAAGAAATATTGTGTAATGTAGCAGGATTACAACCAACACTTATTTCACTAGATTACGATAAGCTTTCAAACTAAAATTTGCACCACTTTTTGCACCGCTAACCAATCTACTAAAACAAACTTAAGAAATTAAGTTGAATTTTCTGAGTAATCAGTTATTTTAAAAAATATGCTAAAAACTAATTCCAAGACTTCCTCCAACAATGAAGAAATAAATATCTGGATGCCCAAGAGGTCCGTCTTCAAATGGTGGAGGTAAAAAATATAATCTAAAA
>Ga0206677_10001706_pt1 | contig 20109 bp, 7 predicted proteins | sample M130m12015metaG_FD_155475 | JGI IMG/M metagenome (GOLD analysis project Ga0206677, IMG submission 155475) | Ammonia-oxidizing marine archaeal communities from Monterey Bay, California, United States - M1 30m 12015 | ecosystem: Environmental > Aquatic > Marine > Intertidal zone | place: USA...
CAAGACACAGATTTTGCTGGAGAAGGATTTGTAAACGCAGTAGACGAAGAACAAGGATTTGTTGCTGTACCCGAAGTGAAAAAAGAAGCAGCGCCGGCTTATAGTAATTTAGAAAATATAGGACAATCAAACTGGATGAGTACTGTTGACAGTCCTGCATATCGTTGGACATTATATGTAGTTAACGATAGAGTGTGGGAAGATGTAACTAAATTGTACGGAAGTGATTCAGCAGTTACAAATAAAAATGAAGCTATGATAATTGCAAAAACAGGTGTAACTACAGAATTTTCTTTAGATAACTTTGTAACAGTAGCAACAGTTACGCCAGGACAACAACACGGTAATACGACACCAGGCATAATGCAATTTGATATTTTTGAAAATCTAGGGTTTACATTTTTAGATAGAGTATTAAAAGCAGGTATTAATATTGGAAAGCCTGGAAATCTGTATGCTCAAAATTATGTATTAAAATTAGAATTTATAGGCAGAAACCCTGCTACAGGATTTAGTGTTACTAATCCAAGTGTATTCTTTTATAGAATAAAAATAAACCAAATAAGAAGTACAACAGGTCCAGAGGGAACTAGATATAATGTTATTGGCTGGTCATTAAATAAACATTCACAATTAGAAGCACAGACATCGAGTGCATTGACAGTTAAAAATGTAACTACTGCACAATCGTTTATTGACGGCTTACAAGAAAGTTGGAACAACTCAATGATTGAGGCAATGCCGGGTGGCAAAGATGCATATGCATCAGGTATGGTAGTTCCGTATAAACAAGTAAAGATAAAGTTTGATCCAAGTGCTACTATTAAAAATGACCCTATACCAGGTATTAATAATTTTGTATTGCCTATTGCAGAAATGGGAGCAGGAGCAAATACACAAACATCAGGTGGACAAGATGGAAACAAAGATGATCCAAAAAATAAAGATATTCCAATTGGTCCAGACACAAACATATCAAACTATATAGTAGAATACATTAATAAAAATTGTCTTACTTGGGTAGAGTATCGTAAAAAAGCACAGGAACTAGGAGTAACTTATTCTTTAAGTGTTGGGCTTGAAACTACATATCCTATAGTAAATAGCACAATGGCATATGCTTATAACAGAGCACCGGAATTAATTACATTTACAATTAAGGTATCGAGAAATGAAACTACACCTCCTACGGATTTAAAAGTACACAATGATAATTTTGATAGTGCAGCTTACCAAAATGCAAAAATAAAAAGATTGCCTATTGAAAAAAGTTATTCGTTTCTTTACTCTGGATTAAACACAGAAGTAATAACTTATCAAATTGATATAGAAAATTTATATTTTATGATTAACCAACCAGCTGGTGGATTATATTCAGATGCAAATTTAGAAACATATGCACCAAGTGTTCCAAATAAAATCACTTCACCATATGTAGAAGATATTGAACTAGGTGATTCTAAATCATACGGTAATACTGTAAAAGGTACAGTAGCATATGTTGGAACAGATGAACAACAGATTGGTGCTACAGTGCAAAGTGATGCAGTACAAGTAAACTTAGCCTCTAAGATGTCCAAGCGAGACATTGATGCATATAACTTTAGTATGGAAATCAAAGGAGATCCGTATTGGATGGGTAATATGATGGTAGACATACAAGGGAATGGAACGCTTAAAGTTCCAGATTATGATACAAGAGATGCTCTAATAACTTTTTTACAATATCAACCAAGTAATAATTTATTAACAACAGAAACAAAAGGCCCAGTTGATTATGTATCATCTGGTGTTTACAAATTAAATAAAATTGAAAGCAGATTCCAAGGAGGCAGATTTACACAGACATTGTCTGGTTATAAAGATCCTACTTCGAATATTGTTCATATATTAAATCAAATAGAAAAACTAACTAGGAGTTAAAATGTCAGTATTAAAAAAAGATGGAATAGAAGTTTCAAAAAGAGTAGGACCCAACAGTGTTGTTGGTATTAATAATATTCAAGGAACTTATATCGGCGAAGTTATTGACAATGTTGATAGCTTATACACAGGCAGAATAACAGTACGCATAAACGATTTTCAAAGCCAAGATGCAGAACATATTTGTTTACTAGCATTGCCATTTGGCGGACATACTAAAATTAAAGACAGTGGTGATGACAAAACCAAAGAAGCACAAGCTCCAATAAGTTATGGAATGTGGCCACAACCTCCGGAAATAGGAACCAATGTTGTTGTAGTTTTCACTGGTAGTTTAGAGCAAGGCATTGTTATGGGTTCGTTAGTCTCAAAAGACAATAACTCTATGATGGGCGGTAGAGCAAGTGGACAAGCATATGTAAATGGTGAAACTGAACTAGCACCAACAGTTGAAAAAAATCCATACGACACAGATGATGATGACACTAAACCACTTGACGAATACTTCCAATCAGTATTAAATCAGCAAGGACTAAGTCTTGACTATGTTAGAGGACACAGTAAGAGTGGAGCAAGAAGAGAATCACCTAGTAAGGTATTCGGAATTACAACACGCCAAGGACATGTATTATCAATGGACGATGGCGATGATGAAGAAGCTAGTAAAAATATTAGATTGAGAACTAGAAGTGGCGCTCAAATTTTAATGGACGACAGTAATGGATTTATTTTTGTCACCACACAAACCGGTGACGCATGGATAGAAATGAACAATGTAGGACAAATTGATGTTTACAGTAAGGCAGGCATAAACATGCACACTGAAGGCGACTATAATGTACATGCTAAAGGTAGCATTAATATGCAAGCCGAGGTAGGAGTAAATATTAAAAGTACAGGTGGAGATGGAATTAAGTTAGAAACAAAAGTTGCAGGCATAGATGTTTATAGTGCATTAGATATAAAAATGCAATCGCCAAATAATTATCATCTAAAAGTAGACGGCAATGTAATAATGAAGGGCGGCAAGATAGACATGAATGGTCCAGAACCAGAAGAAGCTACAAAGATTACAATACAAAATCAGGAATCAAATGATAATGTAAAAACTAGTATAGCCAGTAGAGTACCAGAACACCATCCGTGGAAAGGTGTTGATGGACTTGACCCAACATATAAAACGCAAAAAGGAAGAATATTATAATGCCATCGTTTAAGTTAAAAGCAGTTGTAGATAGCAGTAATTTAATTGACTATGGACTATTCACTGTAATAGATAGTTCAGCAGTGAATACATTAATAGATCTCAAAACCTTAGAAGCAAGTGATAAATTAATTAATATTAAAATTAGAAACACTAAATGGCTAGGTTATGCAAAAGGTTCTGTTATTGGATACAAAACAACTACACAATTAACAGGTGACGGATTAACAGAAGCCGCTGCTTATACACTATGGATTGAAAAATTCAAAGACAAGGAAAGAGCATTTAAACGACAATTTCCATTGGAACAATTATCACAAGCACAATATGATGCTATGTTAGGACTTTATATAGATACTGGAACATTTCATAAAGTGGGATCAGATTCTAGACAATTTGATATATTGGAATATATACAAGATAGAAAATGGGAGTATGTGGCTACTGCACTAACATTAAATACATTAAACAGAAGAGACAGACAATCAGAAGCAAAGTTGCTTATGCTAGGTGACTATGGGATGTACAAAGATAGAAGTTATATCAAAGAAGAAGGTTTGCAAACTATGTTAAAAGAATATGTGTCGTCGCAATTAAACGATATACAAAAAAAGCAAGCAGAATATGTTTACTACGCAGAAACAAAAAGGTTTCTACCAAATATGATTGAGAGCAGGAAAAGAATTCTTGCAAATCTACTCAGTTAACTCACCACATAAATATTTAAATACTAATATAATACAAGGAATTTTTATCTTGAATAAAAGCGTTTTACTACTTAATGCTGATGGGCAACCATTATCACAGATGCCACTTAGCACAGTCAGTTGGCAAGATGCAATCAAGGCCATGTGGTCACAAAAAGTACATGTAATTAAAAATTATGATGATGAGTTTCTCCGGTCACCAACAGTAACTATTCCATACCCAAGCATTATTATGCTTAACACTTATCACAAACAACCCTCCAAAGCAAAATTCACTCGTAGAAATTTATATGTCAGAGACAAATACTGTTGCCAATACTGTGGCGATAGGTTTGCTTATGCTGACTTAACAATTGATCATGTTATTCCAAAGTCAAAAGGTGGAAGACTAACATGGGAAAACAGTGTTACTGCTTGTGGTCCGTGCAATGTAAAGAAAGGCGATAGCTTATATCCTTTACCTATGCAACGACCAACACACCCTTCGTGGTACCAAATAAACTATGCTTACCAGCATCATACACTCACAATACCAGACGCAGCCTGGAGCAAATACATACATTGGCAGGAAGATAAACTAATTGTTGAATCTTTATCTACATAGTTAATCATTTGCATAAATAGTTGTATGAGCAATATATTTGGATACACAACAGTCAATCAATCATATACTAGTAAAACGCTTTCTGGCCTTGAATTGGCAAAGCAGGATCTATTAATCATTTTAAAATTCGCAAAGGCGAGAAATGGACTGACCCTGAATTTGGAAGTAACTTAGAACTATATGTGTTTGATCCATTAGATCAGCAAACACAAGATGCTATTGAAGAAGAAGTCAATGCAATAATAAATTACGATCCTAGATTCGAAGTAAACGATTCAGATATAAGAGTTGTACACGACACACATTCGGTAACAGTTAATGTAAAACTAACTTACTTACCAGAAACAACTGCAACAGAGTTGCAGATTAAATTCGACAAAGAATTTATAGAAAACGCAGAGTTTTAATTATGGCACAGAAATCAAGACAAAATAAACTATTTGCGGCAGAGGACTTTACAGTAATCTATGAATCATACATCAATGCAAACTTTCAAGCATTTGACTTTGATACTATTAGAACTGCAATGGTTGACTATGTACGCAACAATTACCCAGAGAACTACAATGACTGGGTTGAATCAGCTGAATTTGTATCACTACTAGATGTAGTTGCACAGTTTGGACACAACTTAGCATATCGAGTAGATATGAATGCAAGGAATAACTTTTTAAGTACTTCCCAAAAACAAGAAAGTGTTTACAAGCTAGCAGAATTTTTAGGTTACCAAGCAAGACGCAATGTGCCAGCGTACGGTGAGATGAAAGTAATAGGTGTTAAAACAAACGAACCAGTTATAGGTAGTGCAGGTACTAGCTTAGGTGGTACCGAAATAAAATATGAAGTGTCAAACAATGTTAACAACTTAGATGACTTTATTACTATAGTAAACTCTGTATTGCAAAATAGCAATCAATATGGTAGTCCAAAAAAGTCAGTAGTAATTAATAATATAAAAACAGAATTCTATGATATGAACAATACTCCAAACCAAATTAAATTTGATGTAAATGGTACTGTATCAGGAGCAAGTTCGAACTTCAATATCATAAGCAGTGACTACGACAATAACTCAAGAACATTCACAGAAAAATCTCCAGACCCAGTTGGAAGTTTTGGTATTTACTTTAAACAAGACGGTAAAGGGATAACAAGTATTAACACTGGATTCTTCTTTGGTGTTAAACAAGGAACATTACAGTTTCAAGACTTTGTTGTTGACAACCCAATTGACAGTGCATCATTTGATATAACAAATGCAAATGTTAATAATACAGATGTATGGGTACAAAATATTAACGAAACAGGAAATATTGCCAAAGAATGGAATAAGGTTCTAGATGTTAACAGTAATGTAGTTTATAATAATTTAGCAACAGGTGAACGAGATATATTCAGTATTAAAACTAGAAAAGATAATAAAATATCAATTATGTTTCCTGATAGTACATTTGGTAACATTCCAAAAGATACTATTAGAGTATGGCACAGAACAAGTGCTAACAGTACATATGTACTAAGACCAGATGATTTAACAACTAAAAAAGTTCAAGTAAATTATACAGGGTATGATGACAATACATATACTGCTGTGTTTACATTGCAACTTAAACAATCAATTGCAAACGCAAGTGCAAATGAAACAATGGATCAGATTAGAGAAAACGCACCAAAGAATTACGCTAGTCAAGACAGAATGATTACTGCACAAGACTACAATACAATGTTAGGTAATACCAGTGGTAGCATTTCAAAAATTAAAAGTATTAATAGAACATTTAGTGGACACAGTAGATATTCTAAATTCGGAGATCCCACAGGAACATACAGTAACTTATATATGGCAAACAACGATGGTGTATTATATGCTACAGATAATTTAGTTAATTCTGCATCAACTACAACAGATAGTGCAAACGTTATATTCCAAAAATATATCAAAGATATTCTTGACAATGATGAATTTGTAAACTTGTATTATAAAAAATATAGAAATTCATTTCTTGGGTTAGCACAAGAAACTATTGATGGAACTAGGCATATGGATAACGCAGACTATGTTAGTGAATCATCAATCTTTACTTGGAATAGTCCAAGTTCTACAGCTAGTGGTATCTTAACAGGCTATCTAACTTTAAGTAATAATATTGCTCGTGTAGGTGATACTGCAAGTGGATACATAAAACATTTTAAACCGGGAGCATTAATTAAATTTGCACCAGCAACAACAACTGCAGGTGGGTTTGTTACAGGACAAAATTATAAAATAAGAGCAACAGGTACAACTGATTTTACATTACTTGGTTCAGCTAATAATAATATTGGTACAATATTTACGGCAACAAGTGCTGGACTAGGTACTGGAACAGCTACTGCACAAAATTTCAAATGGGCAAAAGTAGTAGATATTAAAACATACGGCTTAGGCATTGAAGGTATAGGAGCACAAGCAGGTGCGCCTACTGGCATAGTTTCTGATGGAACTGGTGCAATTGTATTAGATGCAAAAATTCCAGCAAACAGTACAATAGAAATTATATATCCTGCTCTTACTAGAAAATTTAGTACTCGAGAAAGAGACTTAGTTATTAATTATTTAACTGCAAAAAGATCATTCTCATTAGTATACAATTACAAAACAACAAGTTGGAACATTGATACAACTCCTGATAATTGGGATGGTACTCAAGCATTTCCAGATGACTTTGGAATAAATGATAACAGTTGGTCAGTGTTTATTGATTATACTGGTTCAACATTTGATATCTATCTAAGAACACAACGAATTAATTTTACAAGTTCAGCAGTAAAACTAGGAAACATTCAAAACGAAGTTGAGATTGGATCTTATACTAAAAAAGCTAAACGAGATATAATTACTGTACTAGGCGGATTTAGAACTGAGATTTTACCAGTTGGTTCGTTTTATGTATATGGGTTTGAAAACTCTGATTCTAACAACTATAGATTAGCATTGATTGACGGGAATGCTGACAGTAGACCAGACAACCCAGATGTATACAGTGATATAGTTTTGCCAAGAGAAGATACTTTACTAACTAGTCCAAATCCATTAGTACGAGGCGAAGAGAATTTGCATTTTGAATGGGAACACATTGCAACAGACAACCAAGTTGTTGACCCTAGCTTTACAAACATTATTGATGTTTTTGCTTTGTCAAAAACTTACGACACAGAATATAAAAATTATTTAAAAAGAACTGTAGCAGTAGAACCAGTACCGCCAACTAGTTACGAACTAGGAAGTCAATTTATCGGTATCAACGATAAGAAAGCAGTAAGTGATACTATTGTTTATAAACCAGTTAAGTACAAGCCATTGTTTGGTTCTTTATCAGAGCCACATCTTAGAGCTAGATTTAAAATAATTAAACTATACGGATCAAATATTACTGACAGTGATTTAAAATCAAAAACAGTAACAGCTATAGGTGAATTTTTTGAAACAAGTAATTGGGACTTTGGCGAAACATTTTACTTTACAGAATTATCTGCATATGTACATAAGCAACTAGCAGGTGTGCTAAGTAGTTTTGTTATTGTACCACAAAATGCAGGTAGTGTATTTGGTGACATGTTTGAATATGAACCAAACAGTGATGAACTACTTATACCAGATGTAGATGTAGGTGACATTGATATTATTACTAATATCACAGACGCTAATATTAGAGCAGGATCATAATATGAAAAAGAAGGCAGGACAGAATTCAGTCAGCAATATAAAAACTAGTAAGTTCTTACCGGGTGTATTCCAAACAGAACTTAATAAAACTTGGTTAGATAGCACATTGGATCAAATGGTTTCAAAAGGACCATTGGAAAGCATCAGTGGATTTGTTGGAAGTAAAGATGGTAAAGTATCGTCAGCTGACGATACATACATAACAACAGATTTTAATCCAGCTATTGTTTCATATAACAAAGAAAAACAAATAACTAACTTGCTTGCATTTGACGACATTGCAAATTCAATTAATGAAAATTTTAAAACATACAATTACAACTCGGCATACAACTCTACTAAGTTTAGTTTCAGTCCTCCAATTGATATTGACAAATTCACTAATCATCAAAACTACAGTTGGGTAGAAGAATTACCAGTATACGAAAGTGTACTAGCATCTGGTAGCGTAAACCCAATCACAGAAATTCGAGACAACAACAAGTCTACTATTGTAGATGATAACAACACAGTTGTACTAGAAAACCAAATGCTTATTAAATTTACAGGTGCAGGTTGGGACACAGCAGTTACAGGTAAAACATATATTGTAGCAGGATCAAGTGGTAAGTTTAGTTTATATGAATACATAGATGAAAACAATGTAAGAGTATATAACAATACAGTAAAGCATTCAGAGAACACAGATGGTACTTGGACTAATGACACATTATTTAATGTTGAACCAAATTGGGACAGTAAGTATTTTCCAGTAATAAATGCAGGTAATTTTGTAATTGGGCAAACATATAGAATTAATAGCGTAGACACAACAGATTTTACAACAGTTGGCGCAGCTGACAACAACATTGGTACAGTGTTCACTGCAACAGGTGTAGGAACATTAACTGGCGGAGCTCAACTATTAGTAGAACCAGAAATTGTAATAGGATTATATAATGCAGATGGTGTTAAAGATCCGGTGTTTGATGGATTTTATTTTGTTGATCTAAATAACAATCCTACTAAGCTCGTGTATGACACACTTGTAAAGTTTGCAGGAAATTGGGCAACTACAACAGATACAACAAATACATATTCAATAGCATACAAAATTGATACTATTGGAATTAACATAGCACTAGCGACGGCAGATGAAATAGCAACTATTCCAGTTATATCACCTTCAAGTAATTTAATGTATGACAAGGGATCTATTGTTGCTCCTATAAAAGATTATATTGTTGTAGCTAAAAATGATAACGCTCAAACAGCATGGAGCAGAAATAATCACTGGGTTAATACTAGTACAATTAAAAAGTTAATTGAACTGATACCTGGCTATGACTTTTCTGACATAGAAAGCACATATAGAAAAGCATCAAGGCCTATTATTGAATACACTACAGAATTGCACATGTGGAATCAAACTGAAAGTACTTCTAATGTTTCATACAAGGGTGTTGTTGATGAAGCAGTTACTATTGGAAACGAACCAACTACTACAGGTAAAACTTATGTGTACACAGACGACACTGATACTTTGATTCATACAGTTGGAGGTTCAGATGTTACATTATCAGAAGGCGATACTTTCTCTGTATTAACAAGCACAGACAGTCGATGGATAGAAGCTGATGGTTACTACACGGCTGGCAAAGTAACACTTGCACAACAAAAAACACAAACAAATCAAACACCGTTATACAGATTTTATAACGAAGCCGGCGATGCATTAGAAAGCGTTAACGGAAAAAGATTTATTGGCGATAAAATATTTGGATATAAAATTGGCACAGGTGCAAACGACCCTGAACTAGGATTTCCATTAAGTTATAAAGACACACCCAAGGGTGCTGAATTTGAATTTGAAAACTTTATTATAACACAAAAATATCATACTACATATTCTAATGCAGAAAACTCTAGAGGAACATATTCAAAAGATCAAGTTGGCTATAGTTTATTTAAACAAAATAATATATTAAAAAATATATACATACCTGCTGGAGAAATGGCAGGTGCTGAAGAACATGTACAATATAAAGTAGATGTACCAGATTCAACATTAACAATACCATACGGTGAAAACAACTGGCGCCCTACACAAGAAATTTTAGTACACAACAATGAAAATAATTTATCAATCACAACATTAACAAGCACAGGTGAATCAACTACAAAAGAATCTGCAGACGGTGAAGTAATGATACTAGGCGTTGGTCAAGAAATTACATTTAAAAGTTTAAGTAGTATGACATTATCAATTGTATCACATGGTACAACTATTACAAATAATACACCAGGTTGGATAAGCACTTATACATCATCAGCTGATAGTATAACTTTAAAAACAAGCGGATCAAGTAATAATACTAGATTTAATTTAGTAGGAAATGGTAATACAGTAATTCAAACATTTGTTGTATCTGAACAATGGGATAATTTATTTTATAATATAACAATAGATGGTAAAAGAATTGACCAATCTAATTTAACAATAAATGAAACAACAATTGATATAGACACAAGTGTTCTTAATAAAAATAGTTTGGTTGATTTATATTTTAGAAATGTAGACTTAGCAAACAAAACAATTAACAATAGTTTACCAGATGTACACAAACATAATGCAAACAACAAAGCTATTGAAACTTTTACTTTAAGTGAAACATTAGATCATTGGGTAGACAAACTAAACACATTGCCTGGGTTTGATGGGAAAGCATTTGAAGAAAATAATTACCAAAGCATTCCACATACATCACACTACGGTGGCACAATCTTTATGCATAAAGATATTAGTATAATGCACGACATTAATTACTCATCAAACGAATTAAGTGTAACTGGTGCATTAGTAGAACAAGCAAACGAGTTTGTAGCATTTAGACAACGAGTATCTGCACAAGCAAGAAGAATTTGGTCTGCGGGTGCTAGTACTGTACAAGAATTAGCCGACAATGCTATATACGAAGTTACAAGAAATCAACAGGATCACGGACTATACAAAGAATCAAACATGCTTTATATTAAGGGTGAAGACTACCAAACCTTTACACTAGAAGGTGATGCTATAACTGATTTCCCTAAAACATTTAATACACGATTCTTAATCAACGGTGATAAGAATATTAGAGATCATGTTTATGTTTACTTAACAGAAGACAATGGCAGTGAAACACAAATAAGAAGATTATTATTAAAAGACACAGACTACACATTCATAGGCAAGACAGTTACATTAACATTAAATTATGCAGCCTATGATAGTTTAAAAACCAAACCAACAGTAGAAGTATACTATACACACATGGACGAACAAAGTTTTGTTCCAACCAGTATGGTAAAACTTGGACTAGCATATGGTATAGAACCACAAGTAGATAATAATATATTATATACACACGACGGTAAAGAGATAGATGTTACTGGACAAGATTTAATTAATATTAATGCTCCTACATTTAATCCAGTTAACGCAGTAATATTTGAAATGGAAAAACGCATATTTGCAGGACTAGTTAAGCAAGATGCAATGTACAAAGACGAAGTACAGGGCAGAACAAAATACAGTGCGTATAATAATTATTTGCCTTCTCAACATAGACATACTTGGTATTCATTAGCAGATTTAAATAATTATTTAGAAAAGCATTACTATAAATGGGCCAAGCAAAACAATATTACAAGTTTTAATACATCAAATTATTTTGAAACAAACAATTCATTTACTTGGAATTATAGTACTATAACAATCAACAATGGATATAAGAACCAAGCACTTCCAGGTCATTGGAAAGGTGCATACATGATGTTGTTTGGAACATGCACTCCACATCTTACTCCGTGGCATATGCTAGGTTATTCATTTAAACCAACATGGTGGGACGCCGAGTATAATTGGGATACAAAGAGAAACGAATTACTAGACGCACTAAAACAAGGTACATATACAAACCCTACATCTGCAAAAGAATCGCAAGATATTAATGTTGCTAGACATTATTGGGATTGGGATAATCACTGCCCAGTTAATAATGCTGGTGAACTACGAGATCCTAGGTTTGTATTAGATCCAAATTCAACACTTGTAGGTTTTGACAAAGAGCAAGAGTTTGTATTTGGTGACTGGGGACCAGTTGAGTATGAATGGAGAGCAAGTGCATTAGGACAAGCAGTAACAGTTGACGCAGTATTAAAACTTAATCCTGCAAAGGCTTGGACAGACTTTTTCCAACCAGGACAGTCTCAACAATTCTTAACAAGTGATTTTTATAAAACGCCAGGTAACATATATGGCAATTCAGTTGAATACATACAAGTAAACTCATCACCTAGTACATTAGAACGCAATGGTTCTTTTGTAATGCTAGATGACGACTACAGTACAATTGGTGCTGCAACATACGATTTAACAGATATAGGTACTCCTGGAAAGATTGACGCGATAAGTGTAATTGATCGTGGATTAAACTTTACAACACAACATATTGTTTCTTATGTTCCATACTATAGTGAACTGCCAACTGGCATTGACTTGTATACAAAATTAAAACCAGTTTCTTTTGTAGCGAATGGAATTGCACAAGCACAGTTTAACTTTATGATTAGACACAGTTTTAATACTAAACTAGATAATCTACATGATAATTTAACTACAAAGTTACAAACAAAACTAAATGGATTTACAAGCAAACACTTGTTAAACATAAATGCAGAAACAAGTAGTGCTGGAGACTTCCAACTTGGAGCAGATGACTTTAGTGTAGAAATGTATAAAGGTACTACTGCAGAATTAGTTACTGCTAGTACATTAACAATTAAAAAAACATTAACCGGTTACACTGTAGAGGGTGTTAGTAATAATGCAAGAGAGTTTAGTTTTTACGAACCAAACCTAGCAGTACCAACAGCTTATACAACAAAAACTATTTTAAATCAATCAGTAAGACATTATAATAATTTTGTTACAGTTCCTAGTATTATTGAATATGATGCTGAACTACAGAAGCTACAAGATGTTTATAACTTTATAAGAGGTTACTGGAAATGGATGGACACAGTTGGATACACACCAGAGTATGACGGTGATAGTTCTGCTTCAGACTTTGTTGCTTGGGCATTTACTGCCGAAGTAGGACAAGGCTATATTCTACAACTAGGTAGAGTAATAAAATATAAACCAAACACTGGTCATGTATATGAATATAATAAATTAGAATATAACAGTAATGATGTGTTAGCATCAGATAGTACACGACTAGATAATACTAGACTAAGTATCAAGCGTATAGACGGTACAACTACAATTGAAACAAAACAAAAAGAATTTATAGGAAGTGTAACCAGTGCGGTATTAAATTACCAACATGTTATTTTGTTTGAAAATAAAACAAAACTAGCAGTAAATATATTTGACGATGTTAAAAACATATCTCAGAAAAGATTACATGTATCTGGACAAAGAACACAAAACTGGACTGGTGAGAAGAAAGCTCCAGGATATTTAATTGCAGGAAACAGTATTGTACAAAACTTTGATAGTGCAGTCGAAAGCATTAACGATATTTATAGAACAGATGTAGATGAATTTAATAGAACATTTGCAAAAGGAAAAGAACTCACACTAGGAAAATCAGAAGGAATGTTATTAGATGGACTAGGTATTAACGAAAATGTTCTTACAAAATATTATCAAGGAATGATTAGAGAAAAAGGTACACAAGGTGCAATCGAACATGTAGGCAAGAGTACAATATTAAATAATGGAGAAACTAAAGTTTCTGCTTACGAACAGTACATGTTTAGACAATCTACTTTGGGCAATGATGACTTGGAAGATCCGTTAGAGATTGAAATAGTATCAAGTGACATTACATCATCACCACAAGCCATATCATTAGACACTGCAACTACAGAAGCCAATGTAATAAATGCAACATTATCTAGAATTGTTAACGACAAGCCTATTACATTTGAGACACTAGGATATGATGATTCAGAGAGTGATATACTTACAGGTGGTGAGCCGTTGTTTATTGAAACAACATATAGATCATTAAGTTTGCCAGATATGCCAAATGTGTTTGATACCGAAGCCGACTACAATAAAATTCCAACTTGGAATGCTTCAACAAGTTATCAACTAGGTGACAAAGTAAGATACCAAGGACAGCTATGGAAATGTAATGTTGACTTTACAGGACTAACAGAAACATCAGGTACTATTTTAGTAAACGGTACTGCAACATATCCGACATTTGCATCAGGTACCCAGGCAATTATTGCTGGAACAACAACTACTTTAGAAAAAACTAATCCTTATTGGACAGATGTTGTTGCTGAAGGTACAGTTGTTAGTCCTACATTTAAAGACACTAAAACATTATTTGTAGATGGAGTACAAATTAACTTTGATAAGAAAGTAGGTGTACCTACTGTTATTGGTCCTGCTATTATGTTAGCAGATGCTAACGGTAGATTATTAGACACCACAGATAGATCAATAACTATTGCAATAAGAAATACAAACACAGGTGACACTGATACTACTATTGATTTTGATTATCCAGATGTAACTGAAACATTTAGTGGAGATGCAACTGAAACAGCATTCACTATTTCACAATCATTAGGCGGAGCTATTGGTGACAATTACGAAATACAAAGTGTAACAGTAGATGGCGTTGCATCAACTGACCCTACAGACTATTCTGTAAGTGGACAAGTTATTACATTTACAAGTGCACCTGCAACAGGATCGAATAATATCGTTGTAGTTTTAAATCACATCACATTCCAATTAACACAAGCACAAATTAGAGATAAAATTAATAATGCAAATATTACTAACTTAACATGTACAATTGAAAACATAGGCAGTATAGACAGATTACAACTAAGCTACCAAGACACAGATGTAGAGAACAGCTTGGTACTAAAACCTGGAAGTGGTCCACATGGATCTAACAACTACTATGCAAACAGTGAATTAGGATTTATTACTTCACCAACTGAGAATGTTGAGATAGTAGTAGCACAACAAAAACAAAATCAGTCTACAAGTGTAGACATGACAGTAAATGAAATAGCAGGATTTATTAATGGCGAATCTAATGGAGCATTAGCAAATGTAACTGCTACAGTTGATAGTAATAAGCTAGTAATAACAAAAGCTAATAACACATCAGTTACTAATTTATATTTTTCTGGAAGTGCATGTGCATTATTGGGTATTACAACTGGCACAACAGACTATGTTAACATTGAGCAAGATGTTCCAGTTCCTGCAGATCTTAACTTTGCTATAGACAAGATAAAAATTACATTAGCAAACGCAGGTGTTACAGATGTAATAGTTGCAAGAGTAGGTAACGCACTTTCAATATCATCAACTGCTGCGTCATTGACACTTGGTGATACAACCTTTAACAGTAGTGCTGGTATAGTAACAGGCACTGTATTTTCAACTTCAACAAATGTTGCAAATACATTTACTGACACTAAAACAATAGATGGAATTGAAGTAGATCACTTTACTGTAATAGATACTTCACAAGACCCAGCATTGTTTAACATATTAGTATCCGATGACAGTGATTATAGTGTTGCAACAGTAGGCGGAATTAATACAAAATTCTATAGTTGGAATGTATTCCAAGCACAACAATCAGCAGTACCATTGTTTACAAAACCAGACCCAGCATTAAACACATTAGATAACTTTACTACATGTGGTATATGTGCAGGAACAACAAGTTCAGATGGAAATGATGCAGAAGTAACAACTAATATTCCACATGGATTAACAGTGGGTAGCTATGTTATGTTATTAAATACAACTACCACACCAAACATAGACGGCATACATAAAATAACAAAACTAGGTGAAAAGTCTAATGTATTTTACATAGACGAATACATTGAGTCGTGTGGTAACGCAGTATCTGTTTTACCATTAGTGACTACTAGATTTGCTAGCAAAGATCAAAGAGAAACTGCATTGCTAAGTAACAGTTGGAATTTACCAGTTAATAAAGTAGTATTTGCTAATACTAACCCAACAGGCACAGAAAACCTTAGAGGAACATATGTTAGAATGATACAAAGTTACGATATACATTCAGCAGGTACAACAATCCAAGCAGGTAATTATTATAGAATACAGTCAGTAGGAACTACTGACTTTACAACAATTGGCGCTGGTGCAAACACAGTAGGTACTATATTTGCTTCAACAGGCGCAACCACAGGTACAGGCACTGCTTTAAGAATAGCTTCAACTGAGACCCGAAGAACTACTACCAGGCCAACTAATAAAGATATTGATAGCATGGTAATTTATAATCATGTTAACAACCAAGCCAAAGTACAACTTGAAGCATGGGATCCAATGAGAAAGATATTACCAGGTATAGCTAGACAAAACATAGACTATATTAACCACTCAGACAACGCAATATATAACACATCAACTGATGTTAACCAACACATTGACTTAGACACATCTTGGGGCAATGATCAGGTTGGAACAAGATGGTGGGATATTAGTAAGGTTAGATATGTTGACTACGATCAAGGTGATGCTCAATACAAAACAAATCATTGGGGTAGACAAGAGAACGGCAGTGAAATTGTTGTGTGGGAATGGATTAAATCAACAGTAGCACCAGACGATTACGATGAAGAAGTTGGAAAAAATACAGAGATGTTTGGTACTGTTGCAACAGGCGAAGCGTTCTCATACTATGACGAAGTAGCTAAAGAAACACAATATTATTATACAACAGAAGAAGAATGGAGTGAACAAACACTTTCATATAAAACTGTTTATTACTTCTGGGTAAAAAATAAAACAACACTAACAGACACTAGATCACTTTCAGCATATGAGGCTTCTTTAATAATTGATAACCCTACTGCTAATGGTGTTAGTTGGTTTGCTGTTATAAGTGAAAAAGAATTCTTAATAGATAATATTAATTATTATGTAGAAGATAAAAATACTGTAGTACAAATTAATAAAGCAGGTGATAAGTTTAAGTCACACAACGAATGGACAGTCATTACAAAAGACAGTGATATAATTCCAGAATATTATATTAATAGACTGAAAAGAAACTTAGGTGGAAGAAATGATGCTAAAGCTAAAATTCCATTTATATCATTACACAGATTTAATAGATACGGAGATGATTTAGAAATTGGTCAAGCATGGTTTAATAATTTACCAGACGCTAGAAGAAATGCAATTGTAACAATCAATAGTATACTTAAAAATATTAACTTAGTAGATGAGTATCAAGAAACATGGGATGTGACTTTATTAGCAAATAATTTCCCAACTAACTTATGGAGATGGACTGATTATGTATTACCAACATACACTGGCACACTTAATCATACAACAACAATTACTAAGTATTCAGACTTAGATGCATTAGACAGAACTAAACATTTAGTTGCAAAACTAACATTGTTCCATACAGAGCTACAACTTAATAGAACTGAAACATATGCATATAATAAAGCAACCGATAAATGGGATCTTGTGTTTAAGAAAAACAGCACAGTTGAGTTTGACGAAGGACTAATGACTGCAACAGGTGGTTGGGACACTACAACATTTGACTCTAGGCCTTGGGACGAGGCAGACATTGCTGAGTATTGGGAAACATTAGTTGAAGCATTAAACAAAGATATATTTGTGTACTATCACAGTGATAAAATGAATACACTATTCTTTGCAATGATACATTATATATTAAGTGTGTTTGAGCAAACAAACTGGATTAGAAAAACAACATATATTAAATTAGAATTTACTGATGCATTAGAAACAAAAATTAGAAAATATACTAAGAACAAAATTAATAATGTAATAGGATATGTACAAGAAGTTAAACCGTTCCATACTAAGTCAAGTACAATAGTTACAAAACATACTGCACTTGAGAATGCAAACCTAACACTTACCGAAGAGCCTGCTACAAATATAACTGTTAAGGTTAACGACTACGAAGCATTGTTTGGTGGAACATTATTTAATGATAATTCAGTAAACAACGTATCAATAGCAGATCTTGTAACAGGAACAGAGTATGTTATAACATCACCTAGCAACTCTGACTTTACAACAGTTGGTGCAGCTGACAATGAAATAGGAACTATATTCACTGCAACAGGCACTGGATTTTTAAATGGGCAAGCACAATTACACATAGGCGGTACAGGAACAAATCTTATAAATGGAATTGATTTTAATGATGCAGCTTCATTTAATTATATAACAGGTGGATTTAATAGAAACAGTCTTGTTGAAGTCAAACCATTAGAGCAGTTAGTAATTAATGTACAAACAAATGCATCAGGTAGCACACATGCATCAACATCAAGAACATTTGCACACATACATCAAGCAAACAACAATGTAATTGCATATGGATTAATAGAAACAAAAGAAGATGAATTAAATGCATCATTTGGTACAGGCGACGATACTATTACTGTAGTAAGTACTGCTAACTTTGATGCAAGTGGTATTGTATACATAGATGGTGAATTAATTGAATATACAAAACACAATAGTACAACACTTAACGTTATTAAACGTGGAGTAGCAGGAACATTCGGTGTTACTGCAAGTGTAGGGACATCAGTTATACAAGTAAATGATACTCAACTTACATTTGCAAATGGCAGACCAAGCCATTATGGATACAACACAATAGGCGCTACGATTTTAAACAGCCCTGGGTCGACACAAGCACAAGAGTTGCAAACATTCGGCAAGGGTGTAGAATTATAATGCTATTTAATGAATCGTATAAATAGTGTATAAGGAATAGGAAAATGAATATATTAAATGAAAAATCAACAGTCAATGTAGAAGGACACGTTATAATCAGAGATACTGATAGCGGTGAAGTTTTACTTGACAAACACAATGCAATTAACTTTCATAACTTTGCATTTGCGGTAGCAAAAGCTATGGCTAATCAAACACTAGCTAGTGATGGATACTTTATAAAAAAGTTAGCACTAGGTTATGGAGGAACGACAATTGATGTTAATGGAAACATTACATATAAAGATGCAAAGGTTGACGGAACAACCAACACAGGATTATATAGTCCAAGTAAAGATAACTCGGTAACTCCAGCAGTGGACTTGCTAGTAGCAGTTTCAGAATTTATTGTGAGCAATGCTACTAACCAACCATACTCGGATTTACAATGTAAGACAACACTTGACTATTCATTTCCAACTGATGCACTAACTACAGATAACGCAGGTGACTTTGACACAGAAGGTAATTTTGTGTTTGATGAAATTGCACTAGTTACAGAAGCTGGCACTTACTTAACACACTTAATATTCCATCCTATTCAAAAAAGTAAGAACAGAAAACTAGAGATTCTTTATACGATAAGAATCAGAGCAGGAGTATAACACTATGGCATACGAAGTTAATAGATTTTTAGACACAACGTTATCCGTATCTGACACTGGTAAAATTACTATAGTCGACGATGGATTAAATAACGAAACAAGTTTAGCACTAGTAGGAAAATATTATGTGGGATACGGCGAGACAATTGCACAAAACTCACTTAGCTTACTAGAAAACTTTGCAAGCGAAACTGCTCCTAGTAATCCAATTGAAGGACAACTTTGGTGGCAACCATCAGCACAAATATTAAATGTTAGACACGCTCAAGACTGGACAGGTATCGATGCTAATAGTGTGGTTACACTTAGAGATGCTACACAAGCCGCCGGCGCAGGAACACATAAAGTAGTTGTTGAAAGAGCAGACGGATACCCAGTATCAATTGCAAGTGATCATCAGTTTGTAATAAACCCAGCCGAACCAATACATGGTAAATTTTTGGATGGTGGAACTGGAGCAGTTGCAACAGTTAAAGCAGGTATAAATTTAAATACTGAAACCTCAAAAGCAATGAAGTTTCACGGTACGGCA